>JAAGKN010000136.1_pt1 | contig 277990 bp, 257 predicted proteins | sample 6206371 | NCBI WGS metagenome assembly JAAGKN01 (sample SAMN11533720, study PRJNA540317) | gut metagenome | isolation source: fecal pellets from male and female animal of same cohort | host: Peromyscus leucopus | place: USA:CA | collected 2017 | reverse complement strand
CCGTCCCTATGTTTTACATAGTTTCCGTTGCCGTTGCTTCCCTTGAAAATCACGCTCGCGGTGACGTCGTTCCACGCCGAGCCGTCGTACACAAAGTCGTGCACCTCGCCCGCGTTCACGAAGTTCGGACCCGCGTACGCGTTGCCCACCTTTATCGGCTTCGCGCCAGTAGACTGCACGTTCAGCATTGGCGCGGACGCTTGGGTTATGCTGTTTCCGCTCAAAGAGCCGGCGGTGTTCCCGTTGGAGAACAGGACGCTCACGCGCGCGCCCGCGACTAGGGCGAATCCGGCGATGGACACCGACTTCACCTGCGTCGCCGCCGCGTTCGGGCATATCCCGAAGTGCGTGGCGTTCGCCGACACCACGAGGGTGATGTCCCTCGTTCCGTCGAACGGCACGCCGTTTATGTTCCTCGCGGTCTGCAACTTCGTCGCGCTCGCCGCGTTCCCCGAATATGTAGCCCCGTCTGCCGAAAGTTTCGAAGCCTTCGTGGTCAGCGTGGATATGTTTGTCTTGTTCGCGTTTATCTGCGAGTTCATCGCCGCCGCGCTGTCGGAATGGCTCTCAATCCAATCGGCAATCTCCTTGAGCGTGTCGAACGCCGCAGGTGAGTCCGCCACGATTTCGGATATTTTCTGCGCGACGAAATTCTTGTCCGCAAGTTGGTTGGTTGCGTTCGTTTGCATTGGAATGATCGCGTTTATCGCGTCAATCGATTCCCGTAGTTTCGCGTCCTCGTCCGCGCGTTTCAATGCCTCGTTTTCCAGCGCGGTTTCTTGGTCGAATGTCTTTCTCGACATATATTCTTTGAACGCCTGCGCAATCTGTGAGCCGTCCTTGTTGTTAGGCTCTTTGCCGAGTTCCGTTATGAAGCCCGCCAAATTGTCGATGATGAGGTTCAGAGTCTCGGCTGGAATAAATGATGGCGCGACACTAGGGTCGTTCAAGTCGCCGTCAGTAAATTTACCGTTTTCGCCAACTCCCGGCCATGTAAGTTTTTCTCCGTCCAATGTCAATGTCCGATTGTCTGGATACATTCCCGCCATTTTCTTGCTCCTTAATTTTATTGTTCATATTCAAAAAACGCTTCCTGATTTGCAAGCAAAAGGTTTCTTGCCGCGTTTTCAAGTGTCTCGCGTTTTATCTCTTCGATTCCTGAAACGCTGATTTTCACCACATTCAAAGACGCGAAAGTTCCGCATATTGTCTGTCCGCACTTCGCCCTTCCGAATGCCGCCATAGTGTATGCTGGTCTAACCTCCGCGCCGCCGCCCGCAGCCTGATAAATCAATGGAATGCTTTTCCAATCGCGACGTGCCATAAGTTCGGAGCGTCGTTCTTCAAGCGTCCAGTCCTCGTGCGTTTCTCCAAGCGTCACGCGTTCCCAGTCCGATATTGTTTCTTTCACCGACACAGGAAAAGCCTCACGCAAAAGTTGGTTCATTCTCGAACGAAACTCCGAAAGGCGCATCGCTCGCTCTTTTATCACGAGGGCTAAATCGCCCCTGTCGTCTGCAATGAGATTTTCCCAGTAACTTCCTTGTGGCAGAAGTTTTTTGAGCGCACTTTCATATTCTGATGTTTCAGAGTCTTTTATGTCCATCTCACGCTCCCAAGTACAGGATATTGGAACGCCGTGAATTGCTTGTCGCCGCCGTCAATCGACAGTTTTACTTCCGTGACGAAAAAGCCGTCGGCACACACGGACTTTAAAGTCGATTCCTTAATCGTACATCCAGGCTTCGCCTTTGATTCAAGGTACGATTTCAGTCTTGTCGTGACACGCTCACGGTTTGAAACCGTGTCCTCGTCTTCAAGCAGACGTATCGCCGGATTCAATTCGACAAGTTCGGGACTTCTTACCGTAAACTGAACTGGCGGGCAAAGCGTCCTTATGTAGTCCCGCACGGCATCGGTATTAGCCACGCGATTAATCCCATCAAAATGGTTTCCTCCAAGCACGATGACAAGCATAACGCCGAAAACTCCGTAGCAGCCTTTTATCTCCCAAGCCTTCGTAACCTCTACGGAAGAATCGATTGCCCATGCCGCAAAGTCGCCAGGCTTCCCGTATCTTGAGAAGTTTCTCTGGTAGAGCAGGACGCGGTTTCTGTACGCCTCGTCGGTTTCCGCGTCAGTGCCGCCCGCTATGCCGCCGCTCGCGACTGTCGCTTTTGTTTCAACGCCTGTAGGAATCGCCGATGAGATTGCAAGTTCCTCGCCCTCGTCGAGGTTCGATTCGCGTCCCGATTCTTCGGCATAAATGCGGACGCTCACAGTTCCGTCGTTTCCTACTTTATGTGTCGTGTCTGTATAGTAGCGTTTTCCCGATTGGGAGACATAGACAGTTCCCGCTGGAACTACGCTTCCTTGCGCTCCTTTTTGAATGGCTGTTCCTGCCGCAGTTCCCGCGTAAAGCGGAGCGACCCTGTCAGACCAGTGCATCCGAAGATAGTCGCTGCTCGCCGTGTCAGGAAACAGTTGCTCCGAAAGAAAGTCGATGTCGCCGAGGAGTTGGTGCTGTGCTCCCGCCTCGCAGAGCGCGAGGACTTTGAGGATGTTGTGTCTCGGAGTCTTGTCGAGCGGGCGCAAGAGGCTCATATAGTTCGAGTATGTCTTTTCTTTGAGCGACGAAAGGCTCTCGCGGTTAAGCGGCATTCCACGCCTCCTTTATCAATGTTTCGCTTCCGTCGGGCTTTGTGACGGTCACGGTATATTCAATTCTGTTCTTTCCGACTTGCCGAGCAGAGCATTCGATTTTCGAAGCAAGACCGTCATCTTTCAGCCATTGCAACGATTCGAGAACCATTCGCCGCACGTCGCCCGCAGTCTCGCCGCTGACCTTTCCTGTCTGCCGCAGAACCCAAAGTTCAGAGCCGAAGTCGGAGTCTGCCCACCACCTTCCCTTGTCAGTGCCGACGCTCATCAATACGAGTTCGCGAATGTCAAGCCAATCTTCCAACTTCACGATACGCTTCCTTTTCCCTTTGCGGTTGTCGCCCCCTTGACGCTCCCCATACTTCCTGAAGCGTCGAGCGCGATTCCTGCTTCGACCGTGACGGTTGCCGTCTTGATTTGGTCGTCTATGCACTTCGCCAGTTTGTCCGCGAAGTCCTTTTCGCTCATCGGGCTTTCCTTCATAGCGGCGAAAATTTCTTGCAGGGCGAACGAGAATGTCGAGTCGCTAAGCATCGCTTTCCTCCGATTTGTCGGCGAATGTCTGCTGGACTTTCGCCTTCCATTTGTTTACGGCGGTAACTGTCGTCGGATGAACATTGTGTTGCGGCGGCGGCCCGAAAGTCTGAAATTTCGCCAAAATGTCGTCCGCGAGAGAGCAGAGCAAAGAGCAGACGCTTTCGCTTCCGTTGCCGATGTAGATTGTCTGTCCGTCGCCCGCCGTTATTGAAACGCTCCCTTTTGATGCCGTGACTATTATGTTTCCGTCGTCGGCGAGCGTTTCGACACTTCCGTTTTTTCGGCAAATAACGCGGTTTCCGCCCGAACTGTAGACCGCCACATCGCCCGTCTCCAGTTCGGGAGCGTCGTTCGAATTTTCCACAGGCAGAATCTTCACTGCGTCGAGCGAGCCGCCCGCGCAAAGAATCGTCAGTTCGCCGCTTTCCGCCTTCGCCTTGAATCCATAAGGAAACGCCTCGTTCAAGTTGTCTATCGTCCGTCCGTATGCCGTTTCGGTTTTCAGGCTGTCGTCATCGTTCCGCGCCGTCATCTTGGCGGTTTGGAACAGGTTTCGTATCTTCGCCGCAAATTGCCTTGTCACGCTGTCGCTCATCGGTAGCCCTCTGGATTCACCAACGTTATGTCGCAGGAAACGGACTTCGCGTTCGCCTTGTATTCCACTTGCGACACTAACATTTTCCCGCTAACTCCCGCCGACGGTATCTTAACGGGGATTAGAAAATTTACTTCCCAAAATATCTCTTTTTGGAACGTGCTTCCCAAAGCCTTTATTTGCGCGTCGCTCAAGCCCCATTCGGGAACTGTCGCCATGATGCGGTTTTCCCTTCGCCGCAACATTTCGGTTTTCGCCCTGCGGTTGACTTTCTCCTGGTCCATTACGAAGTCGGAAAGGTTCAGCGTGAATTTCCGCTTGTTCCGGCAAGTCGGGTCGGTCACTGTCGCCGTCAGACCGCAGCAGTTTACCGTGTATTCGTGGAACTGTTCCGCTCCGTTTTCGACCCTGCGGATTTTTGTTCCGCTTTCGCCTTCGACAATTTTGAATCCCTCTTTCCTGATTCCCGTTGCGGGCTTCCAAAGATAGAGGTTTCCAAGTTGGTTCGAGGTGAGGATGTAGCCTTGAGCGTCCGCTTCAGTCAGCAGTTTAGCCCACGGACTTTCGTTTTCCCAAGAGAACGAATAGACATTTTGCGTTCCGTTTTCGTTTGTCGGCATGTGCAAGGCTTCTATTCCGAACTCGCCCGCAATCTGTTTCACGACGGTTAAAAGGTCGGGGTTTCCCGCGATTATGCCCGACCAAGTGCTGTCGATTATGTCGCGGGCGGCAGAGCGTCCTATGACGGTGAACGCCGCGCTTTGCGAATCCGTGTCGTCGCCCACTTCGTCAACAAGCACAGTGGTAACTGGTCGCTCGCCGCCGTGGTCTGTGAGGAGCGGATTCTTGTAGCGGACTTGAATGGTGTCGTGCTTGTGGATATTGTCGCGCTCGAAGAGCGGAAGCGTGACTTCGACATAGTGGCAGATTTCGTCGAGTGACTTGCGCACGAGAACACTTGTCCAAGAAACTTTCCTGCCGTTGCAGGTGACGGCGATTTTGTCTTTGCTAGACATACTTCACCTCGCCGCTCATAAGAAAGGAATCGTAAACAGTGTTCATCTTGCGGATTTTTTTCTCATCGCAACCTAAAGTTTGCGAGAGAGTAAGGAGCGGTGTCGCGCTCAATATATTTTTTGAAAGTTCCATTTTCGCGTTACGTTCGAGCAATGTCTGCACGGTGGCAATCCGCAAGTCCTCAACAGCCGCGTACACATCCGAATTTTCAAGGTCAAGTGAATCCTCCAGTTTTTCAAGAAGCGACCAAAGCCCTTGCTGGTTTTGGTAAGTTCCTGTGTCGAACTCGCACAAAATTTCGGCAGCGGCGCAGAATGAGAGCGTCCTGTTCAGGTTCTCAAGTTCTTTCTTTGTGTTCTGCTGTTCCTCCGTGATGCATTCCAAGTCAAGCGTTGTGTCCACCGAGGAAAGAAAGCACCGTATGGTTGCGGCGGGATTGTTTTTTGCCGAAAGTGATGAAAGCGATGTGTTTTCTGACGAATTGCCATCGGAATAGGTGGAGTTCCAAGATGTGTATGATTCCAGTGCGGTCTGTATTTCCATAAGCCCTGACACTATACCGCTGAATGCGCTGACAAGCGAAAGCGCGAGTTCTCGTGGGTTTTTTATGCCTTGCGCGATGAGATTTGTAATTGCATTGCATTTTTTCGTGATTTCATTCAACTTTGATTTGACACCTTGTATTCTTCCTATTGTGGAAATCAGCGAAGTCTTGAATTTTTCAAAGCCCGATGTGAGCGTTTCTGTGTCAAGTTTTGACGAAACTTTGCCGACAAAATCTTCAACCGCCGCACTTTGCAGTCTTGATGTGAGACTTGAAATGTCGATTACTTTTAGGTTGCTCGACGAAAGTCGCTTTGATTCAGAAACGCCCGCTCTGCGAAATGTAAGTGACAGGTCGCATTCGCCCGCTTTTTCGCCGTCTTCGCCAATTCTCCAGTCCGTAACCACGACGGCAAATCGTCCCCAAAGCGGGAGGTCTAAATAGCCTGGCTCGTCGTCGTTCGTCTTGACACGCAACGCTTCTACAAGTTTGTTTCTCTTTGCAATGTAATTCTCGCCGCGAACGAATCCGTTTATCGTGATTTCTTGCGGCTTTTCGTTCAGCGAATTGTTAGACCAAAATCCAAAATATGGATATTCAGAAGTGTCAACGGACTGCCCGCCCGAAAAATCGTTCTTGCCCAGCACGAATGAAATAGGGCTTCCATTTGGCGATTGGTATGTGGAAAAGCGCGGAGCGTCGTCCTCGCTCGCCCTGTATGATTTTCGCCAAGATTCGCTGTAGGGTTCAGGAACATTCGGATTAAAATTCATTGCATGCTCCTTGAAACCTCGGTGCTTCCAAGTTGATATTTGATTCTGCCGCCGCTCAAGGTTGACATAGACGATTCCGTGACCTTTGGCTTGTCGCCACTGATGTCGATTGAAAGTTTCATTCCGACTTCGCCGCTAACATCGGTCGCCTGTCCTAAATACGGTTCGCTTTGTGAAGTTATCTGCGGTGGCAAAATGGAAGTAGGAATGCCAATTTCTTCATTTCCAGCCACTGCGCCGCCGATTCCTTCGCCGATGGCGCGTCCCGCCTTGCCGCCGAGCCAGCCGCCCAATGCGCCGATGCCCGCACCGACCAACGCGCCTACCGCAGTTCCAAGAACAGGCACTACAGAACCGACGGCTGCCCCGACCGCCGCGCCAGCGGCAACTCCCGCAACGCCGCCCGCCGTTGCCCCGATTACAGTTCCTGTCGCATCGCCAATCGCGCCACCTTTCTTTACGCTTTTTTCTTTGTCAGAAAGTGTTTCGTCGTTTTTTATCTCGCCAAGTTCGCCCATCATTTTCGGGATGGCGACCATAGCCGCTCCGATTCCCGATGTCGCTCCGCCAGCCGCGTACTGTTTCGCCGTCAGCCCATTGACTGCTTGCGATGCCGCACCTTTCATACCTTGCCAAGAAGCGTTCTTATTTATGAATGAATTTGCGCCCGCATTCGTGTTTCCCGCTGGACTCGCGCCCGCGCCGTTGCCCTGTGTTCCGCTCAACAAGGAACTTCCCTCGCGACCGCCCCAGTTGGTGACGTGGACGGGTATTCCCATTCCGCCCGCGCTTCCCGCCGAAATGTCAAGTTTCCCGCTTTTAAGGTTTTTGAGCGAGCCTATCAAATTCGCAACACCCGCGATGCCCTTGACCGCCGCAATCGCTCCGATTCCCGCCGCGATTCCAGTGAAAACTTTTTTGTAGCGTTCGGGATTTTCCGCAAGGTAGTTGAGCGCGTTCGAGAGTTGTTCAAGCGGCTTAGTCAAATTGCTGTCCGCGAAGGCAAGGAACGAGGTTTTCACTTGTTGCAAGTTCGCCGCGAGCGTTCCCGCCATCCGAGCGGACTTTGCTTCCATCGCGCCCATGGTGTCGCCGAGTTCCATAAGGTTCGGGAACATCTTTCCATAGAAAGCGTCGTAGGCTCGGATTGCCCGCATAGAGGTCTGACCGAAAATGTTTCCCAAAAAGTCCGTGTTGCCGCCGCCGAATTTTTTCGTAGCGTCAAGCACATCTTTCATTATGTCATTGAAGTCTCGGAAATTGCCTTCCGAATCGCGGACGGATACGCCTATTGAACGGAGTTTCTGTTGCTTCGTTGGGTCGCTCAACTCCGCCATCGTGGATTCAAGCGCGGTAGCGGCGATGTTCTCGTTTTTAGTTCCCGCCATCAGAATCTGCATCGCGGCGTTCGCCTTTTTGAGATTTTCAGGCGCAGTCCCGATTGGAGCGTAAGCCGATATGACGGTGCTTCCGAGTTGGGCGAACTTTCCGAAAGTGAACGCTCCCTGGTCGCCTTGCTTGACCATATCGTCCATCAACTTCGTGATTTGCCCTGCGGAGTAGCCGTATTTTTGGAACTCGGAAAAAACGCTTCCTATTGCCTCGCCCGATTCGCCCGTTGCCTGCATAGCGACCGCGATGTTTCGGATGTTGTCCTCGACATATCTGATGTCGCCAGTCTTGGTCATAACCACATCAAGGGCTTCGGTTATGCCAGTAGTGTCTATCTTGATTTTTGAGTCCGTGGCGGCATCAAAAACTTCCTGCTTCAACTTCGCGACTTGTTCAGCCGAAGCGTCGGCGGTAAGCCCGATGCGCGTCAGGCGGTTGTCGAGGCTTATCAAGTCCCGCGCCGCCGCGCCCACGGAAAGGGAAACGCCGAGCGCGCCCGCCGCCGTGCCAAGCCCCGAAAATGCCTTGTCAACGCCTTGCACGGCTTTCATCGCTCCCGAAGCGAAGTTTTGCGCGGCAGAGCCGGCGGACTTTATGCCTTGAGAAAATTTGTCTTTGAGCGTCAAAAGGACGCCGGTTTTTATTTCGCTGCTCAAGTCACGCCCCGCAGTCTTTCAGTCTTTCTATGCCAAAAAAGAAGTTCCTCCCAGTAAAAGCCCATAACGGTTTCAAAACTTATGCCAGGAAGAACCGCCATAATGTCAACAGCCATATCAGCGACACGGCTTTGAACCTCGTCCAATGTCAGGCGGTCGGATTCGGCGTTCCCGCCGCCTGTTCCGTAAAATTTTCTTCAGCCGCCTTTACTCCAAAAAATGTGAGCCAACATTTCTGAAGATGGTTTCTGATTACAGCCCAGTCCTCCACATCGATTTCCCCGATGATGATTTCAGGCTCGCCCGTGAGCGACGACGCGAGCGCGGCATCCGCGCCCACATCGCTCGTCCGATGCCCGTCAGTTCGCAAAAAATCCTTCGTCTTGGGTCTCTTGAAGTTCAACACTGAAACAGTACGCTCGCCGACCGTAACAGGCGTTTTAAGTTCGTATGTCCAAACCAACTTTTCCATAATCATCTCCTAAACAAGTTTCTGAGATTTGCGAGAATTGAAGGTAACTTCATATTCGCCGTTTCCCAGTTCGACAGGTTCTGTGCTCCATGCATTGGGCATAACGTGCTGACCGCCGCCGCAAAGAAAGATAGTGAGCGTGTCATCACTGACATCAACGAACTGAATGTCAACGCTTGAACTGGCGTTCAGTTTCAACTTCAATTCTGCCGCAGTGGGTGATTCCACGAAGTCAATGTTTTCCGCGACTTCCGCGCCCTTTGTTTCGCGCTTGTGTCCTGACGGTTTGAAAGTGCCGCCTCCCTCTTGAATTGGCAACTCGCCGAGAGTTGCGGAAATCACTCTTTGTACTTTGAGCAACATAATTCACTTCCTCCTTTCTTTTATTTGAACTGGTTCAAACCCGCGCCGATGTAGAACTGACCGATGAGAACAGGGCGGTGGATATACTCAAGCCGCGTCTTGCTTCCCGCCTTGACCTCAACTGAAATCGAGGCGATGTAGGAGTCGGCATCCTGACACCACTGCCTTTCCTTGATGAAAACATTTTGATAGAGTTCCGCAAGGAAACTTCTCCAAACTCCAGGCGTCATCACTTTCGCGCCCGAGCCGAAATTTTCTTCCGTGCTTGCCAGTTTCCAAGTCTTGAAACGCTTGCGGGCTTCGCTGTTGATGTAAGTCCGTATTGCGTCAACGGTTTCGACGACCTGCATATCAAGATACGAGGTGTCGCGCTCGCTGTCGGAATTTTCCGTGTAACTTGTCACGACGCGTTCGACGAGGACAGTTCCCGTGGTGTCGAGCCTGAAGGTTGCGATGCCCGCCTCAAGGAGTTTCTGTCTTTCGGAAAAACTGAATTCGTCGGCGGTCAACCCCTCAAGTTCGATGTCGGTCGTGTTGGCGGACGGGTCATCGGCAAGCCTTCTGCAAATCATAGCGCACCAAACCGCCGACCAAACGCACGGCAATTGGACGGAGTTTCCGCGCGGCACGAGGATTATGTGCGGCGAGTTCACTTTTTCCGCCTCGCAAATCATCGTTCCTTCGGTTGAAGCGTCGCCCATATCGCCCGAAAGCGCGACGAAGCAACGCCCGCCAATCTGACGAACCGCGCTATACCTGTCTTTGAGTTCGGCGGCGATTGCTGAAACGGAATCCGAATCGGCAAATTCCGAAATCATATAGTTGTAGCGAACCGCGCCCAGTTCTTTCAGAAGCGTTTTCAGGTTCGGAGTTCCAGTGCCTTTCGTTTCCGTTCCTCCAGTGACTTTGATTCCGCCCGTCGCGCTCGTTACTGAAATCGTGTTGAGGTTTCCATTCGCGCCTTTCACGCTCGCAGAAATTTTCACGGTCGTGTTGCCGTCGTCCTCATCGTCAAGAGCCGCTTCTACAGGAAGGTTTGAAGTTCCGTTTATAGCCGCGACAATCGCCGCCGCCACAGTCTTTGATTCCGCATTTTCCGCGACGGCGGCCTTGACTTTCTCGCCGTTGACCGAAAGCACGACCGCACCTTCCGAGGCGTTTTCTGCCGTGACCGTCATCGTCTTCGTCCACGCCGTTCCGGCAGGTTCTGCGACTGGCAGCACCCACAATTCTTCCGTCGTGTTTTTTTCAAGGAATTTCTCCGCCATAATCGCGGCGGGGCTTCCGTTTCCGAACAGCGACCTCGCTTTCGCGGCGGCGAGAACTTGCACGGCTTTTCCTGTTTCGGCAGTTCCTGACGCGCACATAGTCGCTATAATCAGAACTTTTTTCACGTCGCTTGTAGTTCCCGCAAGCGAGTTGTCGATTTCCTGATACTGCCCGGGAACGAGCAGGTTTTCAGGAATTTGTTCAAAGGTCATTTTTTCACCTCCACGTTTGTTATATGCCCGACGCTCTCGTTTCCGACGAGAATTGTCGCGTCAGCGCCATCGAAATAGTCAAGTTCGGAATCGTCGATGATTCCCGCGTCGTCTCCGTCGATTGCCGAACCGCGAATTTTCAATCTCCACGAAACCGCCCAAAGAGTGACGTTCAGGTTGTCGAGCGTTCCCGTGAAAAGGTTTTCCGTCTCAATCTTTTCAACTGCGAACGCCCAGTCCGCGTCGATGTTCCGTATCACTGGGACAAGGCGCGACACCAAGTCAAGCCCGCCGTCGTAAAGCCTGTCCTTGTTGCTGGCTCGGTAAAGAACCCAACTCGCGAAGTCGATGTAGGATTCGTCCGCGCCGCAACCGTCGTGATGGAACAGGAACGATGTCTGTATCGCGGGCGTTTTCGTCATAAGCCGCCGCAATTCCTTTTCATCGAACCTGCCGGGATGGGCGGCGACTTCGATTTTTGCGTCCTTTATGCCCGCTCGGATTTGCCGAACGACCTCGTTCCGAATGTCAAGCAGTGTCGTCATCGCGTTCTCCTTCTTATGAAGTCTCTCGTTATCGCCGCCAAGCCCGTCTCGTCGTCAAGGCTCACGCCCAAGAACGGGCGGGCGGGAATGTTTCTCTTCTTGAATCCGTACTGATGGACTGCGGCGTATTCCTTCGTCGCGCCTACAAGGACTTCCCACGAGCCTTTTTTCTGCGATTCGATTGTGTCGCGGAGGCTTCCGCTGACCACCAAAGGCGGTCTTGCCCCTGGATGCCGTTTCGCATAGTAGGCTCGCGTTGCTTCCGCAATGCCGTTCCACTTGATTCCGTCGGGAGCGACTTTCGTGTCGAATCGTTCCTGCGTCTGCGACTCGGCTTCAACGCCGAGTTCGGAAAGAAGCTCGCTCCTGTCCTCCGAGGAAAGTTCCATTCCAGAAAGCATATTGGAAAGCGAGAACACTTCCTTCGTGTCAATCTCAACCGTTGCGCCCGCCACTAAAAAAGCCTCCCCTTCTTGAAAAAACGCCCGTCGCGTATTCCCTCTTTTTCATCGGGATACACTATCGCGCTTTCCTGAAAGCCGGGGCCTTCCAATCCGCCTTGATGCTCCGCGCTGATTTTCTCAATCAAAGCCATCGTGTTCTTGAACCACTCGCGCTCGTCTTCCGCGCTCGCCACCGTGTCAAGCAGTCGGTGGCAAGCTATGTCGGAGCAAGCCGCGAGAACTGCGCCCGCAAACTGCGGCGGCACGACCGAAACGATGTCGCTAGTTTCCGCGTCAATCAGCCACGGAAGGTGCGCCACGATTATTCCAGTCGCGTCGTCCAGTGCTTTTTGTATCCGTGCGGTGTCAAGCCCTTCTCCGTCTTGGTAAAGGGGAAGCGTTCCGCTCGGTCGGCGCGATTCAAGTTCCTCTACGGTCAGAAGCGACTTCATTTCGTTTCCTTGACTTCAAGCCACACGTCGTTTTTGATTGTATCCACCTTGTCGCAGGGAACTTCATATTCCGCAAATTCCTTTGTAAAACGAAGCCCTGCGCGGTAATAGTTCGGCAAAATCGATTTGTGGCGCACCACCAATTTCTTTTTCTTGCAAGACGGATTTTGTGACGCGGCATTATCCCCATCATTTTCGTCTGACGGAGGATTTTGCGTTGTCGCGGTTTCCATCCCGTCCTTTTCATCGGGTGACGGATTTCCAGTTTCTTGCGAATCGTCATCAGGCTTCTGCGTTTCCGTATCCTGTACCGCGTCCTTTTTTTCCTGTTCATCTACAGGGCGATTTTCTTTTTCTGTCTTTTTTGACATAACTTGCTCCTTTCGCTTACGCGAGCCACGGGTTGACTATGAGTTCAACCTTTTGGTAGTTGATGTTGCTTGCGCCACTGTCAAGGAACTGCGCCTTCAAGATTTTTTCCGCCGCGCTTTGGTTGCTTGGAGAAACGACGAGCGTTGACGGAACGATGCCCATCGGGTCGCCGCCGTCGCGCTTGAACTGCTGCATCATTTTGTACGCGCCTTCAAAAGCCTCGGCAGTGAGTTCCGATTTTGAGCCTACCGCCTGTTGCCAAAGACCGAAGCCGAAATTTCCGCGCCATCGGATTCCGTGCATATACTTGTCCTCCAAGAACACGGATTCGTCCTTCGTGTCGGTAATGGATTCGAACTCCATTTGCGTTCGCTGTTGCAGGATGAACGGTTTGAGCGGGCGGTTCAAAGAGAGCAAGAACCACGGCTCGTTGTTCTCTCCCGCCGTCTTTTCGTAGATGTTTGAGACCCTTTTCGTCGTGCTGTCGTCGTCTTCTTTCGTTCCGTCGGCGTTCGGATACACGGGATGTTCCTTGTCAAAGAAGTTCTGTCCGTCATAGCACAACGCTGAGAATCCGCTTTTCATCAACTTCGCGATTTCACGGTCGAGGAATTCGCCCGCTTCCTGTCCCATAGACTGCGCGATTGTGCGGTAAAGTCCGAGGTTGTCGTCTTCGATGTCCGTCCGCTCCACGCCGAGCGTCGCCTCGTACTTCTTGTTCGTGATTTGGTACGAAGCCTCGCCCATGCTTTTGAGGACGCGCTTGCCAACCCATTCCCTCATCTGCGGGAACTTCGAGAGCCAGTCGTATGTGTTCGTCTTTGAACTTGACTGAATCAAAGTCGAGAGTTTTCCGTAGAACGATGCCGCGCTTGCGTTTTGAAACGCGGTGCGAAATTCGCCGCGCAATGTCGTGCGCAGGGCGTTCAATGTTTCATTCGTGACTATAGCCATAATCATTCACCTGCCTTTCTCATTTTTTCGAATTCTTCTTCCGTGTAGCCCATAGAAGAAGCCAACTGTTTTTCCGAGGCGTTAAGGGCAACGGACTGTCCGTTTCCGTTTGGAGGCTCGCAGTTCGGAACGCCGCCCTCGCCAATCACGGCGGGGCTTGCCGCTACAATCGCCCTGAACTGTTCCAAGCCTTTTTCGCTCGCGCAAAGTTCAAGGTAAGCCTCGCGGCTTGCGGGCGCGATTTTCCTGTTGGCGATTGCCCCGTCAACGGCTTTTTCCGCGTCGGCCTTGAGCCGCGCCGCGTTCAGTTCGGCGACTTTTTTCTCCGCCTCCACCGCCCGCGCCTCCATAGCGTTCAAGTCCGCCCTCGGAGCGTAAGCCGTCAAATCGACTTTCTGTCCGTTCGGAGCGTCTTTTGACACATTGAGTTCCGCCTTCTGCCTTGCGACAGCCGCGAGAACCTCATCCTTCGTCGCGGTTTCGGGAAGCCCCAACGCCGCGCAAAGTTCCTTGTCCATATTTTTCTCCTCCGCAAGTTTATCTTGCGATTTTGAATTCAATGCGGGGTTGTCGAGGTTCGGGTTGTTGGTCAGAGCCGCCCGCAAAATTTCCGTGATTCTCTTTTCCTTGTCGCAAAGGAAAACTGGGCTGATGTAGCGGTATTCTTTGTTTCCGAGCGCGTTTTCGCCGCGGGCGTTCCACTGGACATCCGCCCAAACAGAGCCGTCGCCTTGCGCCGTAAGGTGATGAAACCATCCGAGCGCGGGCGAAGGCTCGCCTTTCGGAGCGGCAAGGTCTGTCGAGTGGTTCTCGTCAATCGGAAACATAGTGTTCTTGGCGTTCATAGCCGCGCACAATGCCGCCGAATCCGAAAGCGTCCATTTTCTGCCGTCAACTCCGACAATATTTTTTCTGTCGGGGGCGGGTATAAGTTGGATTCGTGAAGGAACGTTTCCGCCTTCCGTGTTTAAAGACAAAAAAAGACTACCAGCATTTTTCATACTGATAGTCTAACTTGAATTTTGAAATTGAATGTCCTAACAGCCGTTAGAATTTTTCCGCGTCCGAAAAGTCAAACAATGTCGGTGTCTTTTTCTTTTTTTCGTCGGCGAGATGCCATAGCCTATAAAAATGCGTGAACGACACTTGGAATTGGCGGCACAGTTCTCGCTGTTTGTCCTGCGTTCCGTCGTACTGTTCGTATATGTCCATTGCTACTTCCACTCGGAACGCCCGCCGCTCGAACGGGATGTATATCGGAACGCCGCCGAAGAAGCGCATTATTGTGTCGCAGATTTTGTCGCCCTCCGCGTCGCCGACCTCGTCGTCTATCACCCCGCGCACCGTGTCGCCAGTGTCAGAGCCGTTGCGCTTGAACCTCGGAAGGAAAATCTGCTGACCGCCGAAATACCTGCAAAGACCGCGCAACGCTTTCACTGCGGTCGCTCGCGCGATTCCTTCCATCACGCACAGGGACACCATCTCATCCATTATGTTTTTCGCTTCCACAATTTTTGGCGGCGCGACGCTCATAGGCTTCCCTCCATTTTTTTCAGCGCGACGATGACCTTCTGCGCGCTTCCCACCGTGAGAAATCTCAGATGCCTCACGCTCGTGATTCTGTAGATGAACGAGTTCAACGCCCTGTCGGTCTTGACCCGCGCCACCTTGCACCAAAGACCCTTGATGTAGTTTATTTGTTCCCAGTTGGCGGAGCCGACTTCGATGTCGGAAACGGTGAGGCGGTTCGGTCTAAAGGAGAGCCTTTTCAAAGTCTTGCAGACCTTTTCAAGTTCCGCGATGTTCATTTCCGAACAACTGTTTTTGCCAACTGCTCCCTCAAGCACAACGCGGTAGTCCTCATCGGAAAGCCCGATATTCTTTTTGGCGACGTGAATCAGCCGTATGAATTTTTGCCTTTGGTTCTTCATAATCTCGCTCCTTTCGTTTGCCTGAAAATTTCCTTCCGCAGTATTGCGGAAGCCCGCAAAACGAGCCTTTTTGTTTTTTTGTATAATTTGCCGACCGAGCCAAAAAAAACGCGTTTTGCGGATTTTTCATTTTCCGAGCCGCGCCCGTTGTGTTTCCGTCAGCGGCGTTCTTTGCATCACGCTTTCCATCGCCCACGTCGCAAAACTTGCCACGCTTCCGAATTTTTTTATGCGCACATAGTCAAGCACATCGTCGTCAATGCTTATGCGCACGAACTTTCCGTCGATAGTTTCGTTAAGCCCTGTAACCGCAAGATGTCTGACTAAAGCGGAAACGCGAGTGAAGCCTTCGCGCCGCGCAAGCGATTCAAACTTGTTGAACTCCTCTTCCGTTAAAGTAAGCAATACTTTTTTCCCACCCATAGCCGCCTCCTAGATTGAGTTCACGACTTCATCGTCAACCGCGTCCGCGCCCAATTCCGCAGCCGCGTTCATTGCCCGTCGCGTCCAGTTGTTCACGGTCAGCGGATAAGCCACCGAGTACGCCGCGCCGTTCCGAAGTTGTTTGCGAAGCCTGTTCGCCAAAGCCGCGCATCCCTTGTCGGTGACAATCCTGCCTCTGTCTTTTCCAAGCCGCTTGAACTTCACATCCAAGTACGCGGCGATTTCCTCCCCGCTCGTCATCGGCTGGAGTTTTAGGATTTCCATTCTGCGGATGACTTCCCGCGCCTCGAAGTTTTTCGATTCGTCGAGTTTCGCTTGCATTTCAATTTGCCCAACAAGAACTATTGCGAGCAGTTTTTTGAATCCGTCCTCAAGTTCCCAAAAGCGTTTCAGATATTTCAAGACTGGAATCGAAAGGTCGTGCGCCTCCTCAATCATAAGGACGTGATTCCACCCGCTCCGCGAACTGTTCGTGAGAATCCGCTCGACTTGTCGGCTTTTCGCCTCCAAAGAACGGCGCGGCGTTTCTGCGGAACAGTCGGTTATTATCGCGTCGCAAATCATAGCCACCGTCAGTTTTCCTCGGTCTATGCAACGCGGAAAAATCACCTTGATTTTTTGGTTCTCGCTTTGCATCCTGTCAATCGCATATCTGCGAACTGTCGTCTTTCCGCTTCCCGATTCTCCCAGCAATGCCACCATACCTCCGACCTTCGCGGTTTGGTAAAGGAACTCCGCCGTGAATCTCGTGTCGTCGTTCAAGTAAACATCGTCCGCTTTCTGAACATCGCCAGTGAATGGGTCTTGTAAAAGACCGAATTTTTTATACGCTTGCATTGTAAGCATTTTTGCTCCTTGCCTTGCTAGGCAAATTTCACAACGTTGTTCACGCTGTCCTCATATTCATAAACCAGTTCGTCAACCATACTCGCGGGAACTCCTTCGGGAAATTCCTTTTTGAGTTTGCTGATGAAGCCTTCGGGTATGCACCCAGTCCGCGCCTTGAATCTCTTTGCTGTTTCTACCGCAGTTATCAGAATTTCGTGCCGAGCCACCGTGCTTTCAACCACTTCAATCTGCCGTCCTGTCGTCTGCCGCGCAAAAGTGTCCTCGCCCTTGATGAAACTATGTGCCCTCAGACCCGCGCCGTTCGTAATTGGCTTGAACGGAACGTCGTCCTTGTTTTCCGCGCCCGCAAGTTCCGAAAGTCGCTTGACATTCTTTTCAACGAGCGTGTCCTTTTGGCTCTTGTATTCCTTTCCGAAAACAGGAGCGTTCACATCAAAGCCTGCTTCGTCAAACACAATCGGCTCGACCTCGTAACTCACCGTTTCTTTCGCCAACTCGTAACTCACAATTGCTAGCGGCTTTTCGTCAACGAGCAAAGGCTGGACGTTCACGCTCGCGCCGACAAGGATTCCGGGAAGCGAAGCCACGCTGTATTTTTCCGCTCGCTTCGTTTTCGGGTGAGAAATGCTGACGGTGAGATCGCCCGCGACTTTACGAACCTGAACACCAGTCGTAAAAATCTGTCTGCAAATTTCCTCATCGGGCAGTTCGCGCAAGTCTTGTTTCAGAATCCTGTTCCAAAGCATTTGGCGGCTTCCGATTGTTCGTCCGTTCCGTGTCAGCCTCGTGTCAAGTCCGTCAATGGCGTTCGCGTTGAACGCCGCGCACCATTTTTCCGCCGCCTCGTTCAACTCTTCGATTGAGTGGACTGGCTCAAGACGGAGACGACACTCAAATTGAGTTTCAACGATGTCGTTCGCCTTTTCGACTTGTCCTTTCGCTCGCGGATTTCCTGGCAAGTGCGGCTTCGTTTCGACGCGCAATGCGGTCAAAGCCTTTGTCACCGGCTTTGAGATGTTCGCTGAGCCGCAGTCCCAAATCAGAAGTTCGGGCAAGCCGTGGAAGCCATAGAGTGGGTCTTTTTTCTGCTTCCAAGCGTACAAAAGGAAGTCGTACATATTCGCCGCAGATTCGCCTTTCGCCGCGTAATATCGGACGCAGATTGAACTTGAATAGTGGTCTGTCAGGACATACCGCCAGCACTTCAAGTTTTCCTTTCCCTCAAGGAACGGCTTGTTCTTGTATACTTCGTCGTCGCGCAGTATGTGCTGCCCGCCGTTCGGCGCGAAATAGAGCAGCGCAACAGACGGGTCGGCAAAATGTACTTGATTCGGGCGTTCAGTCCGCATTCTTTGGTGTGGGCTTGCCTTTCTTGTAGATTCGGTTGAAAGCGTCCGTTCCCTCAAGAGTTCGCGAAGCCGCGAATCCTCAATCGGAATGTCAAAGCCGTTTTCTTTTAGGATTGACCGCGCTATCGACACCGACATCGTTTTCTTGCCGTTCTTGCGGAGGCTGTTTTGCAGAACGGCGGCTAGAGCGTCAAGGTTGTCGCTGGACACGGATGAAGTCCCCGCGTCGCTTCTTTTTCGCCGTCCTGAACTCCATCCGTTTTCTGCAAGCACCTTGTAGGCTTTTTGCCGCCCGAAAGCGAACATTCTGCACATTCGCTCTACGACCGCATTCCGCGCCGCCGCGCTTTTCGCATCGTTCATCTGTTCAACCCATTCCGCATACATTCTCATTCCTCGCTTTTGTCGGGACAAATGTTTTGGATGTCGTCCTGCGTCTGCTCGTATTCGTCGTAAAGAATCGAAAGTTGTTCGTTGTATTGCACAACCCACGCTTCAAGTTGCTCGGTTGTAACGCCGTCGATTTGCCTTGCCTTCGCAATTGCCGCTTGCGCGAGGCGGAATTGTTCCGTCGCCGTCAGGATTGGCAGGAAAAGTTCTTTCTTGATTCGGTCAAGTTCAATCTGCGCCAACTGTTCTTTTGTCGGAGGCACTTGATGGCGGAGTTCCCTCTCCAGTTCGTCAACCTTGCTGTTCTTCGCGGCGATTACCGCTTCGAGGTCGTCGCGTTCTGTCTTGCGTTCGCTCTTTTCCTTACGGAGCGCGACGCGAAGTTCGCGGACTGACATTTTTTCAATGTCGTCGAGAGTTCCGAGTCCAAGCACACCATCGCCGTTTACTAAATCTTCAACTTGTTCATCGTCAAGGACTGTCAAATATTGTATTTTTGAACTTCCCAAATTCGCAAACGTTTGCGAATTTGAACCGAACTTCCGAGCCGCAGACATCGCATAGTTCGCGCTTCGCGTTGACACCCCAAGATTTTCAAGGCATTGCATAAATCCTCCGTGTCCTTCGTTGGCTTTCAGACGAATTAAGCGTTTACCCATTTCAAGAAGGGATGTTCCCATCTGCTCCATATAGAATTTGATTTCGGTTTCAAGGCGAAGTCGCTCATAAGGCTGTCCATCACCGAAAAGTTCCTCCGCTCTCTGAATCGAAAGTTCAACCTCTTCTTGTTTCTGCGCGGCGAGTTCCATTCCGTGAACTTCGTCGCCCACGTTTTCGCTAATTTTCTTTCTACCCATATTTTCCCTCATTGCATCGCTGAAAGATACTTCTCTTCTTCTTCAAGAAGCAGGAGTTTTGATTTTTGATAACTCTTGGCTATTTGCCCCGCAAGCCCGCCAAAGGACGGTGACAACCGCCATCGACCTTTGGTGTCACGCACAACCCATTCTGCGTTTTGCAGAATGTCAAGGTCGCGACAGATGTTGGCTTGGCTTGTTCCGACTTGCGCCGCGAGTTCCTTGTTGGTAAGACCTGTGATGTGGCTCTTGCAGAGAAGTTTCACTTCGGAAAGAATCCGCTCCTGCGAATTCACTTTTTCTCCCACGGCATTTTCTCCCATTCGCGCGGCATTCTCAAAGCCGCGTCCTTCATCGCAAGCCCCATCCTTACGAGCAATGAAATTTTATGCCGCGCACCGAAATCCTCGACGCGCTGACCCGTCCTGAAGATTATCCCCATCATCTTCGCGCCTCCTTACAATGCCGCCACGTCAAGCGGAATCTGCCTGTAACTGCCGTCCGCCATCCGTTCGTAGAAACGCATGTAAGTTTTTGAACTAGCCACCTGCATACTTTCGCCGATTGCGTCCATAGCCTTCTTCCAAGTAGAGTCCTCAATCTTCAGACGGCGAAGCCCCATAATTTTCGCTGTGCTGACAAGACCTGCCTTACCGACTTTGAAGGCATCATCGACAAGAACCTTGATTTCGGGACGCGCTCCCTCGCTCCACTTGCTGATGCACTGGTCGATGAGTTGTTTCGCGACCTGCAACTTTTCGTTGAACTGTATTGTGTCGTTCACCGCCACAATCATCTTGTACCTGCCGTCGTAACTCGTGAGCGTAATGTTGCCTTTCTTGCCGCCGAATTTCTTAACGCCCGAATCCTTCGCGCTGTCCACCACGAAACTTTGGATTTCTTCCCAAACGCTGCGCTTGAATTCAACGAGACGATCGCGCTCAATGAAAGCCTGTTTCATTGTTTTGCATACGACATCGTTTCTTTTGATGTCGATTTTTTTAATCATTGACACGGGGACTTTTCGTCCTTGCGCGTCTTCCATATATGATTCTTCTTTTGCCATAACGAAACTCCTATTCGATTTTTTTCACGACATCGCGGACACAGCCCAAAAAACTGTCGCCCCCGACATCCACCTTTCGGAACGCCTTTCCGTTCCAAGTCACGGTAACGAAGCCGTGTTCTTCATCCCATACAAGACCGTATCGGTCGTCTATTGTTTCGCGTAGAAACGTCTCGAACTTTCCGATTTTTTCGAGGGAAATGTCGCGGTCAATCAAATCGAAGCCTCCTTGTACAGAATCGTGTAGATAATTTCGACTTCATCATTGCCGCCGACAATTCGCGATAGCCCATTCCAAGCAATTTTTTTGCTATGCATTGCGTCCTGTGTTTTCCGCTGATTTTCACGCCGCCACCTCCCTGCGAATCCGCAAAAGTTCTCTCCCGATTGCGAGACGCAGATTCCTGCGGAACATCTTGTCGCCAAACTTATTGCTTTCAACTTTGACTGTTCGCGGCTCTACATAGCCGCCAGTCAAGACGAGTTCCACTCTTGCGTTGTGACCGTCCCATCCAACCAGATAGCATTTTTCAATATTGATTTTCACGCCGACATCCTCCTCGCGTCCTTCAACATAGCGGCGAAACTTGAATAGCCGAGCATAGTCCAAAGGGCGTTGTAGACATCGGCATTGGAACTGATGCAAGCCATCACGTTGCAGACAGTCGAAAGTCCTTGTCCCGATTTTTTTGCGACATCCGCGTACCTCAAGTTTTTTCGCTTGAGCCTGTAGCGAATCCAATCCGCCTCCGCTTTTGAAAGTCGTTGCAAAGACGGAGAAAACGTGCTATAATTCATAAGCGCTCCTTGCAGTTTTTACTGCGGCTAGGGTGACTGGGCAGAGGTCTTTTCGGTGGTTTCTGCCCATATTTTTTTGCTATCGGTTTGGTATTTATCAACCGATAATATAATTATAGCAGAAATTTCTAGACTGTCAAGAGAAAATTTCTAAAAAGAGGAAAAATTGCAAGAAAATTCTGAAAAATTAAAGCAAATTCGGCTAAAATCGGGAAAAAGTCAAGCAGAATTTGCTAAAGAGATAGGTGTATCACAAAGAACTTGGTCAGCATACGAATCGGGAGAAACCCGCCCGAAAATGGCTATTTTGCTTGCTCTAGAAAATTTGGGTTATGACATTTCTGGCGTAGAAGCAGGTTCTGCGCCGCGTGGCATAAAATCCGCAGGAGCGGAGGCTGATGCACTAGGTCAAAATCATTTTGAATCTAAAGTTGAAAGCGGTGATTTTGTAATTCCCATATTGGAGCAAAGCCTTTCGGCTGGTCACGGAAAAGAACTTCCCGAAAAGGACAGTCCCACTGGGTACATTGCCGTTCCCAAAGAATTAAAACGCTACGGAAACAACCTCGCTGCGCTATATGTTTCAGGCGACAGTATGGAGCCTACGCTACATAGAGGCGACTTGATTGTATGTGACAGTTGCGGTTGGGATGGCGAGGGAATATACGCTTTAAGGATGAACGGAGAAGGCTTTGTAAAACGACTTTCACAAAAGCCTGGAAAACTCGTCGTTATAAGCGACAACCCGAAATATGCTCCGTGGGAAGAAAATGCGGAAAACACATCGCTTGAAATAATCGGCAGGGTTCATTACGCGCTAAAAAAGGCGGAGTAGAAAAAAATGAAACTTAAAAAAAATCTCATTGCCGTTTTAGCGGCATTCGTTTTGCCGCCAACATTCGCTGAACTTCCAAAAATCGGAAGTACGAGCGAAAGCATAAGCAATGCATTTCAAGAACTGATTTTCAATGTCATCAATCCTTTTGAGAATGTCGATTGGCGCGATGGAAGTCGAATGTTGCAAGCATATTCATACCAACTTGAAAATCTGACTTACGATAAAGTCCGCGATTATGTTTCAGAAATTGAAACGGCTATAAAAAAACTTGAAGCGAGCGGAACGCTTTCAAAAGGCAATCTGGAAAATTTCAAAGACGAAATGGAACACGCATATTGCGATTTGAGCGGTGTTCAAGTTCCCGATTCTGTTACCTTGAATTACAACGATGACTCGAACATAAAAATATTGGAACAGAATGAACAGGCTTACAAAAAACGCATCGCGGACTGTCAGAAAATGCTTGACGAAATGCAAACACCCGAAGAAATTCAAAAAATGATTGATGACGATAAAAAGCAATTAGATGAACTGAACTCTGCAAAGAAACGCGATGCCAAACAAATAAAGGCAGTTAAAGACCATTCTATGCAACTTGGAATTGCATATGGACAAGCCATCAGCAACAAGAAAAAATTACAAGCCACGATAGACAGCGACAAAAATTCTTTGAACGCTATATCCGCACAAACTGAACAATACAAAATTTCTGTCAAAGACAAATACAAGCAAGAACTTTCGGAAAAAGTGCGGGCATTCAGCACTTGGAAAGATTTTTTCGACGAAAAAAATACAGTGATAAAAGATTTTCTTGAATTGCTTGACACAAGGAAAAAGGCTCAAACCGATTTCACTAATTTTGTGCCGATGAAAGATGCGGAGATTTATCAGCAAAAACTTGACGCTTTTATTTCGGGATGGGGATTGTAACCCGAAAACTTTTCGCCGCAATATCACTCTTTCGCTCTCGTCGCCGTTTGCCCCAGTTCTTCCAATCTTCTGTAAAATCTTGACAAGTTGCCGCCGCACTCTGCCAAGATTGTTCCAATGCCGACCGCCGCAAGTTGGTCTTTTTCGCGCGGCTTCAGCGTCAGGAAAATCTCGCGCACATCGCCGTCCTTGATTTGTCTGTCTGCCTTCTCAAGTTCAGCGCGGATTCCGCGTTTCGCATCCTTGTTCCGCCGAGCCGCTATCGTCCCCAAAAACCTGTTGGCGCATTCCGTGGAGCAAAAATGAAGTGTCCTTTTTATTTCGGGAATTCGCGGGTCGGGTTCTATTTCGCATTGAAAAGCCCGAAGCGACTTTCCGCACCGTCTGCAAGTCCTCATGCTTCCTCCGCGAAAGGCACTTCGTCAACGCCGTAAAAAATTTTCTGTCTTTCAGCGACGGCACTAGATTTCTCGCGCTTCGCCCCCTCGCTTTGCTCCCAGTCGGGAAGCAGGACAACCGCCTCACACACGGAACGCATCCAGTCCGAAATGAATATGTAGTCGCCGTATTGGAATTCGGGATATTCGACGAGCCACGCGGGATTCATAATACTGTGTCCTTTTTTCGCGAGCGCGTTTTCCGCATCTGCGAACTTCGCCTTGTAGTTCTTGTCACCGCTGATTTTTCCCGCAATGTAAATTTTCATTTTTTCCTCGAATAAAAAAGGCGGGAATGCTGTCCCACCAGCAGATTCCATTTTTAGGCTTCGGCACAGATTGAGCCTAGCGTCCTGTCGCGGTCGTGACCGACTTCACGAAAGCAGGGTCGAAGATTTTTCCGACCACGGTGCAAGCCGCGATGCCGAGGAAAATCACGCACAACACGGGCTTCGCAAACTCCACCTGCGGAACGAAGCACAGCACCGCGCAGACAAAAGAAATCACGACGACCGCAACCTCGCAAAGGAACATAACCAACAACTTGTTGAATTTCATAACCATCACCTCCTTCCGCTTTCGCGGTCAAACTGACAACACTCTAAAGTATTTCCGCCTTTCTTTTTTCATAATCGCCGTTACAAAAAAAGCGATTCGTGCCATTCGCGTTTTTATAACCGCCGTTAGCGCAAGCGAAATCAATTTTTGCGCGAAGATATGCGTGGAGGCAGAAATGGAAAACAAAATCGAACTCGTGGTCTCGCGCTCGAAGGCGAGCTACAAATTCCGAGCGGACGAATCAAAGCCCGACAGTTTCGAGAACAACTGGAAGAACAACAGCATCGACGGCTTGGCTTTGATAAGGGAAAACAAAATAATCTTCGACTGCAAGTGCCAGTCAGTCGCAAACTATTGCTTCGGCGATATGTCGCCTGGCGACACGGTGGCGCACGGAGACACAATCGCGCCGGGGAAATTCACGCTCCGCTGTTTCGTCGAGCCGCGAAAATTCCACGGCGAAATCCACGCGATATGCGACACAATCGACATTGACGGACAGCGCATCAACCGCAAAGCGATGCAAACCTCCGCGAACGGCTTCCAAAACGGAAGGTGGCTCTTGCACGACCGTTACAGTTTCAAACTCGGACGCGACACGAACTGCGCGTGGAGCGCGGGATGCATAATCGTCTCAAGTGCGGACTTGGAGGCGTTCAACAAAGTCCTCCGCAAGAACGGAATCAAGGCGGGCGACGAGATTCGCGGAATCATCGTGGAAATTTAGGAAAAGGGAATGCTGAATGAGTTGGCTTTATTCGCAGGCATTGGCGGAGGAATTCTCGGCGGCAAACTCGCGGGACGGAAAATCGTCTGTGCCGTGGAGTGCGCCAAATACCCAAGAAATGTGCTTGTCGCACGGCAGAACGACGGAAGCCTTGAGCCTTTCCCAATATGGGATGACGTGCGAACTTTTGACGGAAAGCCGTGGCGAGGAATTGTTGATGTGGTTTCGGGAGGATTTCCTTGCCAGGACATCAGCGTCGCGGGACGGGGAGAGGGACTTGGCGGCGGGCGAAGTTCTTTGTGGTTTGAAATGCTCCGAATCATCGGGGAGGTCACTCCGAAATATGTGTTCGTCGAAAACAGCCCGATGCTCCGCAAACGTGGGGGAATATATGTTGTCAGAGGACTTGCCGAGTTGGGGTATGACGCGCAATGGGGAATTGTTTCCGCTAAGGACTGTGGCGCACCGCACACACGAAAACGTTTCTGGTGCGTGGCTTCCAACACCGCTGGCTTCAGACGGCAGCCAGCACCTCGCGAGGCTAAAAGTGTGCTCGGAAAGGAAGACGAAATTTGGAGCGGCGAAGAGTTCGATTCCATACTGGCTTTTGAAAAATCACAATGCACAGTTGCATCCGAAGATGAGCGAATGGGTCATGGGATTCCCCGATGGATGGAGCGACTTACAGCCATTGGAAACGCGCAAGTTCCGCAAGTGGCAAGAATCGCATGGCATACGCTTTCACAGCAACCCGAAGGAGAATGAAAAATGAACTTCGACATATCAACATTGCTCCTGCCCTGCGTCGTAATCGCGATGGTGATGGTCACAATTTTCACAGAACTGATAAAGCGACTCGACAAAAAGGACAGGCTCAAAGGCTACCGCGTCTATGTCCCCGCCGTCCTTTCGCTCGCGTTCTCGGCAATCCTTGCGTTCGGAAAATTCTTTGAATGGCGGCAAGCGCCGTTCTACTGGGCGGTGATTTTCGGAGTTTCGGTCTTCGGCTACGAGGCAATCCTGAAAAAGGTCAAAGCGGCGATAGGAAACAAGGATGAATGAAAAATTCAAGTCCGCTCTCGGAACGGCGAAAAACATAGTCTGCATAATCTCGCTCGCCGCGCTGTGCTTCCTGACAGGGGCGTTCTTCGGCAGGAAAAAAGGCGGCGGGAAAACCGAAGCGGAAAAAACGAAGGAGGATTCGGAAAATGAAATTCAAAACGCCGACGCTGGCTCTCTTGTTTCTGACGCTCGCAATTCAGGCGACCTCGCCGCAACAAGGGACAAAAACAAATGCGAATTCCGCGAACGAATACGGAATAGACTTCGGGAAAAACTACAAAGGCTCGGAAGTCCTCGCGCTGATTCAGATTGTGACGGAGGAAGCGGAAGCGTCGATTGAAGCCGCGTTCAACGAGGGCTACAAGCAGGGGGTTCTCGCGTGGAAGCCCGAAGCGGACTATTGGAAGGCGAAGTCGGACAATTCCGACGCGGAAATCAAACGCCTGAAAAAGAAGCGGTGGCTCTTCGCGCTCGGCGGATTTTCGGCGGGCTTCCTTTCCGCTACAGGAATCGGACTTGCCGTCAGATTCGGAAACTGAACGCTTGCCTGCGGACTGTTTTTATAAGCGCGGTTACAACATCGCGTTCCGCATTTTGCGGTAAAATCTATGCTAGGAGAATGAAATGGAAATCGCAAAATTCGTGATAACCTGCGTCCTCGCCTTGATAACTGTCGGCGGGACGTTCGCGGGAATTTTCAAGGCGTACACAAAGAAGATGGACGACAAAATCAAAGCCGTGAAAGAGGAGGCGGCAGAGCAGGTGCAGAACGCCGACACGAAAGTTCAGGAAGCCAAGGACGAAGCTGAAAGGAAACTGAACGCCGCGAAAGCCGCCGCAGAGAAAGGCGACGAGACGTTGCGCCGCGACTTCAGCGAGCGCATCTCAAAACTAGAGGCGGACGTGAGCGAACTTCACAAAACCATAAACGACGACCTGCGCGACCGTCTCGGCAACATCGAGGGCGAGATGAAGGGAATGAACAACATTCTAAAATCAATTCAAAACTGGTTCATAGACAACACGCCACACAAATAGGAGCAAAACGAAATGGAAGACATATTTCTCGGAAACAAGCGGATACTGATTCTTCAGAACATCGAAAGAAACATCACGCTCTCGAACGAAATGCTGCAACGCGCGCTCCGCGCCTACGGTCACTCAATCAGCGTGGAGGAAGTGAACCGGCACCTCATTTGGCTAAAGGAACGCGGGCTTCTGAATATAGACGAACTTTCGGCTTCTGTTTGGACTGCGGAACTCACGCGGCACGGCAAGGAAGTCGCGAAAGGCATCGTCCGCGAAAGCGGAATCGACGACCCCGTGGAGGACTAGAGATGGGACAGAAATCGAGCATCGACCGCCTTCCATCCGAACTGCGGCAGAAACTGATTGAGATGCTGCAAAATCCCGCCGTGACGCAAATGGAAGTCGTAGAGACGATAAACGCGGAGGCGGGGGAAAGCGTCGTAAGCAGAAGCGGCGTGAACCGCTACAAAATGCGGATGGACAAGTTCGCGGCGAAGACGCGCGAAGCCCGCGAGGTCGCCGCGACATACATCGAAAAAGTCGGCGCGGACAGCCGGAACAGGATGGGGAAACTTGCCAACGAACAACTGCGCATTATGGTGTTCGACCTGCTCCTTGAACTCGAGGACTTGAAAAACGAGGACGAGGGTATCGCACCCGAAATAGTGACGGACATACTTTTCAAAACTTCGCGGGCGATGAAGGAACTTGAACAGGCAGAAAAACTCAACAGCCAGCGCACCGAGGAAATCAAGTCCGAGGTACTGAAGGAAACCGCCGCTAAAGTCGAGACCGTAGCGAAGAAGCGCGGGGTCTCAAAAGAGGCGATGAGTGAAATTATGGCAGAAGTATTCGGAATAACGGAATGACGAAACTGACAATCGAAGAGGCGTTGAAAAAAGAAGTTCTCCTTCCGTACCAAAAGGCTTGGCTCGCCGACAAGTCGCCCGTCAAGGTTTGGGAAAAATCAAGGCGCATAGGTGCGTCGTATGTGGAAGCCACGGCGAGCGTGACTCTCGCTTCCCTTGCGAAAGCGGCGGGCGGAATGTCAACCTACTACCTTTCCTACTCAAAAGAGATGACCCAGCAGTTCATAAGCGACTGCGCGTTCTGGGCGAAGATTTTGGGCATCGCATGCGGCGCAATGGAAGAGGTCGTGCTGAAAGACGGCGACGACAAGGCAATCACCGTCTACAAAATCCGCTTCGATTCGGGACACGAGATTTGGGGACTGCCTTCCGTAGCCCGCTCGCTACGCTCAAAACAGGGACACGTCGTCATTGACGAGGCGGCGTTCTGCGAAGACTTGGGCGAACTCTTAAAGGCGGCTATGGCTCTCTTGATGTGGGGCGGCTCGGTCTCGATTCTCTCCACGCACAACGGCGACGACAATCCCTTCAACGAACTGATAGCCGAAGTCCGCGACAAAAAGAAAAACTACTCGCTCCACAGGACGACAATCGCGGACGCGTTGCAGGACGGACTTTACAAAAGAATCTGCGACGTGAAGAGCGAGGACTGGACAAGCGAAAAGGAAAACGAATGGCTCGCCCAACTTGAAAAGGACTACGGCGACGCGGCGGAGGAAGAACTGCACTGCGTCCCGTCGTCATCGGGCGCGAGGTACTTTCCGTCCGCGCTCATCTCGAGCGTCGCGGACTCGTCGATTCCCGTGTTCCGATTTTCAGAAAGCGACTCGTTCACGTTTGAAAAGAAAAGCGTCCGCAAAAAGAGATGCAAAGCCTGGTTCGCGGAAGTGCGCGACACGCTTCATACAACGGAAAATTTCGTCTGCCTCGGCGAGGACTTCGCCCGAAGCGGCGACCTCACAGTCCTATGGTTCGACGAGGAACTTCCGAACGACGCCGGAACGCACACGCTCTGCGTGGTCGAACTGCGCAACATTCCGTTCGAGCAGCAGTGGCAGTTCATAAAACTTTGTTGCGGCGAAGGGCTGAGGCACTTTGACGGCGCGGCGTTCGACTCGCGCGGAAACGGACAAATGATTGCGGAACTCGCCGCGCAGGAATGGACTGGAAGCGTCTTTGAGGTTATGCTCACGCGCAAGTGGTATGCGGAGAATATGCCCCGCGTAAAGTCCGCGTTCGAGGACAAAGCCGCCGATGTTCCCGACGACCTTTTCATAAAGGACGACTGGAAGGTCGTGCAGTTGAACCAGGGCATTCCGCTAATCGCGGAGCGCACTGGACGCGGCAACGGCAAGCGACACGGCGACGCTTGCGTCGCGAAGGCTATGGCGGAGTTCGCCCGCGCCAGCCTCGGAGGTTCGGGCTACCAGCCGATGACATACGAAGCCGTAGGCGCGGCGAACAGGTATAGGACGAAAACGGAGGATGTATGGGACGACTGACGGACTTCTTCTTGGGCTTGAAGAAAGAACCCGAAGAAGAAAGCGAAAAAAAATCGGAAAGGCAAATCTTGAAAACGGAGCAGGCATTCGCCGTTCCCTATACAAACCGGCGGGCGTGGTCTGACTTCTCAATCTTGGAAAGCCTGAACCCCGAAAGGCTCGCCCGCATATTGCGCGACGTGCGGCAGGGCGAGTGTCCGGCGGAATATCTCGAACTCGCGCAGGATATGGAAACGAAAGACCTGCACTACCGCTCCGTGATTTCCACAAGGAAGGACGCGGTCTGCGGACTTGACATAAAAGTCACTCCAGCCAGCGAGGACAAGCGCGACATCGAAATCGCCGACGCTGTGAGGGAAAACATAATCGGGAACACGTGTGCGAATTTGACGCGGCTCATCCGCGATATGATGGACGGCTTGGCGAAGGGGTTTTCAGTCAATGAGATTATGTGGGACACGCGCGGCAAGATTTGGAAGCCCGAAAGATACGAGTGGCGCGACGCTCGGTGGTTTCAGTACGACAAGGATACTGGCAAGACGCTTATGCTCCGAGACCCGCTCACCGATGAACTCCGCCCGCTCCCGCCGAACAAGTTCATAATACACGAGCCGCATTTAATCAGCGGCAACCAAATCATCGCGGGACTTGCGATGCCCGCGCTCTTCTACCTTATGCTCAAGAGTTACGACGTGACTTCTTGGGCGGCGTTCATCGACCGCTACGGCTTCCCGATTCGACTCGGCAAGTATGGGCGCAAGGCGACGGAGCAGGACATCAAGACCCTCAAAAAAGCGGTCGCTGCAATCGGGACTGACTTCGGGGCGGTGATTCCCGAAAGCGCGGTGATTGAGATTGTGGAATCATCAAGGGCAAGCGAGAATTCCGACGCCTACAAGAATATGGCGACGTGGGTTGACAAGCAGATTTCAAAACTCGTGCTCGGGCAGACGATGACCGTGGACGAAGGCTCGAGCCGCGCCCAAAGCCAGACGCACGAGGAAATCCGCGACGACATCGCTGACGCTGACATCAGGCAACTAAACGCGACGCTCAACGCCCAACTCGTAACGCCGTTCGTGAAATTCAACTTCGGCGAGCAGGAGGCGTATCCGAAACTTGAAATCTACAAGCCCGACAGTCACAGCGTGGAGCAGATCGTGAACGCGGTCGATGTCCTGGGAAGGCAGGGGCTGAAAGTCAAGGCGGACGAAATCAGAACGCTGCTTGGACTTACCAAGCCCGAAGATGGCGACGAGGTGATAGGCGGCATTTATGAAGGTCAGGCAACCGGCGGCGCGGCAGATGATTTTGGCGAGGAAGAAAAAGAAAGCGGACGCAAAACAAAAGACCTGAACGCAAGGCAGAACACATCCGCAGAAGAAACTCCGACTTCCGAACTTGAAGAAGAAACTGTTGACGGCTATGTCGAAATCTCCGACGAAATCGCGGCGGTCTTGGAAAAGGCGGCGGACAGGGCTACGGATTTTGACAGTTTCAAGAAAGAACTTGAAAAACTCGCAGTAGAGTGGAATCCCGACAAAATCGCCGAACTGATGGCGGCGGCGTTCTTCGCGGCGCGGGCGAAAGGCGACATTAAATTTGCGGAGGAGTGACAATGGCAGAAAAAACTTATTCGCTCAAACTGAAGGGCGTGACCGCCGACGGAGTTGAGGCGGGCGTGGTTCTCACATTTTCCAAAAAGCCGACAAGGGAACAGGCATTAGGAATGAAACGAAATTGGCGCGAAAAGGTTCGCAATTTGAATTCCATCGAACTCCTCAAGAGCGTTTTGAAAGGAGAGGCGTAATGGCAGAGAAAATGATTCCCGACATCGCTTTGAAATACATAAAAAACAAAACTCTCAAGCCCACGTTCAGTTACAAGGACGTTTGGAACGAGGAGCATGCGACCGCGTTCACGGTGGCGAAGGCTATGCAAATCGACATTCTTTCCGACATCAAGATCGCGGTCGAAAAGGCAATCGGGGAAGGTCAAAGTTTCGAGCGTTTCAAGAAGGAACTCAAGCCCACGCTCATCAAAAAGGGATGGTGGGGGCGGCGGGAGATGAACGACCCGCTCACGGGCAAGACCGTCAACGCGAGGCTCGGAAGCGACAGTCGGCTCAGGACGATTTATCGCACGAACCTGCGGAGCGCGTACCAAAAGGGGCAGTACGAGCGTACGATGGAAAGCGACGCGCACCCCTACCTGATGTACTGCGTCGGCGCGAGCGTCCGCCACCGCGAGCAGCACCTCGCGTGGAACGGGCTCATCCTGCCGAAGGACGACCCGTGGTGGAACGCGCACCTTCCCCCGAACGGCTGGGGCTGCAAGTGCCACACGCGGGCGGTGTCTCAAAGCCGCAAGGAACGCTACGAGCGCGACGGAATCCTGACCGCGCCGCGTCTTGACGGGACGGGCGGCGGCAGAATCCCCGCCAAGACCGAGCGACCGAAAACGATCTACAGGACATTCTACAACGAACGCAAGGGCGCATTTGAGCGCATTCCCGAAGGCGTGACTCCTGGCTTCAACTGGAATCAGGGAAGCGTCGGACGCGAAATTCCCGCATTCCAAGAGTGTCTGAAAAAGGCGCAAAGCGAAATGCCCGAAGCGGTCGGCGGCGTGATGGACGCGTTGCTTCGCTCGAAAATCCATAGGGAGCATTTTATGGGCTTCATCGACAAATCTTTTTCCGACCTTGAAAAAGGCAAAGTGAACGCAAAGAACACAACTGCGGTTGGCTTCCTTGACGGCAAAGTCACAAAGTTTTTAAAAAGGCAGGGAATCGACATCGGCGAGCGGAACGTGATAGTCCTTGAACAGAAACTTGTTGTGTCAGGAAAATACACGTACAGGCACACGAGCGCGGGCAATGCTCCAACCGTCAATGACTGGAAAAATCTTGTGGACTACCTGTTCGATGCGGAGGTTTATTGGGATGGCGGCAAGAAAAGAACGCTTTTGTTCCTAAAAAAAATTTCAGAAAGTCGCTACATAAAAATCGCCGTTGACCCGTTGAGCGCGGAAAGGTATCTCAATCTTCCGAAAGTTGACACGATGTACAGTCTCGACATTTCCGCGGAAAGCACGATGGGCATAAACGAATACAACAGGATTAGAAAACTTGAAAAAATAAGATAAAAAAACAGCCAGACAAAATGTCAGGCTGGCTACCGAAACGGCAGGGAGTTGAACCCGCCATCTCCGTGATTGGCTTCACGTCCCGCTTCCGATGCGACCATCGTTTCGGCATAATTTTCATTTTATTATGGCTTCGCGAAAAAGTCAAGCGAAAAAAGGAGGCAGAACGATGCTGACGTTCAATTTGAAAAAACAATGGTACGACAAAATCGCTTCGGGCGAGAAGCGGATTGAGTACCGCGAGGCGAATCCGTATTGGACGAAGCGGATTGAGAAAGTGTGGACTTTGAAAGACCGATTTTTTTCATTAACACAACCGAAAAACTGTTTGCATATCCCTTGCGTTTTTCGGTTAGGCTACACGAGAAAATATCTTAATGCGGTAATTGACGAAATACATATTGTTGACGGCAAGGAAACCGACTTGTGCGTGGACAAGCCCGTGTACGCGATGCATTTTGAATTGGAGGAAGAATGAGACAGTATTGCAGGTATTGCGCGAACTTCGTGACGGGCAACGGCGACTGGTGCGAGCAACTGAAAAAAGAAGTGAGCGAAAGCGCGGCAAAAAGACCGAACAAATGCAGGGCGTTTGAGTTAAACGAAATCGACGCGTTCGACTTAAACAGAAAATACAAGCCGCGCGGGGAAGAAATGAGACAGTCAGAAACTGCCGAGCAGCCGACTCTTTTCGACGGATTTTTCGGATAAAAAACGCGCCTGAAAAATTGCACATTGTGCAAACCCTTTACAAATTAAATTTCAATAAATCCCGAAAATTCCCAAAAAATCCCGACTTATCTCCGCTATTTCTTTATCTTATCTCTGCTCTAAATAGCATAGCGATAACAATTATTATTATAACGATACTGCTATTTTCCCCGCGAATTCTGATATGAGAGGCGATACTAATTCTTTTTTTGTCCAACAGTTAGCCTATTCCAACTATAACTACGATTCGCTAACCGTTGATGAAGCAAAAAAATGTATGAATAATACAATAAATGACATCGCCAACAACAGCGGTGTCGACAGCACCATATTAAAAAAATTCGTTGAGTTAGCTTTGTATAACGAAAGTTTGTACGGACTAAATGATTTAGCCAAAGGGTTTGATCTCAACGTTATACGAGCATATAAACGACAAGCAAATACTTTTGATTCCTACATTCGTAACGCCAATACTCAAAATTATACGCTTGATGACCGTACCATGTAAAATGTTGATGATTAAATTACTAAAAACGCCCGCTGCCCTGCGGGCGTTTTTGATTGCTTTCTGACTACCAATTGACCACGTTACCATTGTAAGTACTTAGTGGGTGTTCCTTCTTTTCCGGCTTAAAGTCATTCCAAAATCCAGTACTTAAATAAGTGTAATTAAGTTTCTTAAATGGATCTGCTACTTCTCCTGCTTCGTCAGTATCGCCAATCCATCGCCAATTACCGTTCATCGCCCAGTAGTGCATGAAGTTATGATAACCCACGTAATCATTAGTTTCACTGTAATACGATTGAATAAATTTGCACGCCCGTTTGAAGCAATCGAACGGGATATACAGTTGGGTGAAGTTAGTCGGTTGCACGGTATGGGTCATGACTAACCGTTCACTGATGTACTCGGTTTCCGTATCTTTAATCTTTTCTTTTTTGACGTCCAAAGTGATATAATCTTCTTTCTTTTCAATCTTGACGCTGATTTTTTTCACGGACAATCTTCCGATTTCCAATGAAAATCTCTCGCACAAACCTGCGCGAACGACCGCCGCAATGCGGGAAATTTAAAACTTTTTTTCTGATTTCAAGTCATCGACAATTTGCCGCGCCATTAGTTCGAATTTCGGATTTATCAAATTTATGATTCGCGTGGAAACCGCGTTCACGATTCGCGCTTCGCTGCTCGCTCCTCCGAAAAGTTCCGCCGGCTCTACTTGCAGCGCGGCGGCGATTTTTGCGATGAGCGGCGCGCTCACAAACTGCGTTCCCGTCTCGATTACGGAAAGATGCTTTTGCGTAACGTCGAGCATTTCCGCGAGCTGTGTCTGAGTGAGATTTCGACTTTTTCTGAGCCTGCGCAAATTTCCGCCGAAAAGTTTCGGAATGTCGATGAGCGTTTCCATATGTAAAATTATGACATTGGAACGCGAAAAATGAAACATTCTGTTATGGAATAAATATACTTATAAATATGTAAAAGTATTGACTTTTCGCCATATTTGCGATAAAATGGATTTTGTAAGGTATATTTATACTTTGCGAGGATTTTCCAAGTTGTGATATTTATCGCAAGTTTTTTTTAGAGGAAACTATGAAAACGAAAATAGCAGTATATTTTGATTTGGAAAATATTAATCCTAAATTTGATTTGGATAAACTGTTGGATGCAATTTCATTGAAAATAGAAGATTCAGAAACAGTATTTGTTTATAAATTTGCTTGTGGAAATGAAAATGCAATTTCAAACTTTAGAGATAAGTTAAAAGATTGGAGTTTTGAAATTCGCGAAGCTCCAAAAGTTTCCAAAGGTAATCCGAAAAATCGTGCGGATTTGATTTTATCATTAGAAGCGTTTGAAACAATAGTGCAAAAAATTCCAGAAATTGATATATATGTGTTTATCACGTCGGATACAGACTTTACTGTCGTTGCAGAAAAATTGCGAAAATACGGCAAAGAAGTTTGGCTTGTAGTTCGTAAGAGTGACAAAAGTAAAACACTTTTTATACACAGTGCTGATGAAATTCTTGTTATTGATGATTATTTTACCTTGGATAAAAAAGAGTTTAACAAAAAATATGAAAAAGTTTTGAAAAATTTAAAAGACATTCCATCAGAAAAAAGACCACAAAGTAAAAAGGCATTGGCGGCATATATAAAAACTTTGTTAAGAAAAGAAAAATCAACGGATGAAGAAATTCAAAAAATAATTGACGAATTAGTTCAAAAGAAAAATATAAAAATAGAGGAAAAGGCTATTTCATACACTATACAATAAATTTTCAAAGGAGCAAGCCCATGACCCTCAAAAAACTAATTCTCTCATCCATCGCAATTGCGATACTTTTTGCAAACGCTTTCGCGGCAAAATCAAAGTCGGCAAAACAAAAAAGTTCTGTTTCCGAGCAAAGCAAAATCACAAAAATTCCTATGCCCGCGCGTTCTTCGGAAAAAAAAGCTGAATCAATGATTTTTGACGAAGCGCACGTGAACGCCGCCATCGAAGACGGAAACTGCGCTTTTTTGTATGCGTTCGCGCAATCGGAAAATCCTGATTCCGTATTGTTGGCGAAGGCGAACGGCGCGATGAAATTTTACACGGGAAAATCTGCGTCGCTTTCGCAGTTTCACACGGACAAAATGGACGGCAAGGTTCGGCGCGTTCCGCCAGAAATCACCGAAGGCGTTTTCACAAATCCAAAAGAATTTCTTCCGCAGCTCGTCGCGTTTTTGGCGAACGGCGCGCAAAGCGATTTTGCGAAAGTGAAAATTTTCCACGACTGGATTTGCGACAACATCGCCTACGATTCGGAAATGTATCTTTCGGGAAGAATTTACGCGCAAGATTATGCGAGCGTCATCAAAAAAAGAAAGGCGGTTTGCGCGGGCTACGCCGCTTGCATAAACGCGATGTGTTCGCTTGCGGGAATCAAATCGAAAACGATTTCGGGCTTTTCCAAAGGCGCAGGATTTTCCGGCAAAACCGGTCAATATCCCGACCACGATTGGAATGCCGTAAAAATCAATGGACGCTGGTATTTGCTCGACGCGACTTGGGACGCAGGCTATTTGGATTACAAAACGTTCGTCAAACGATATTCCACACAATATTTGTTTTGGGACGCGCGGACATTTTTGTATTCGCATTTGGCGCAAAAAGATTCCGAACAATTTTTCGCGCCTCCGCTTTCAAAAGAACAATTTGAAAAAGAGCCGAAAATCGAAGGAAAATTTTTCCAAAAAGGCCTTTCGCTTGCCGACAACAAATTGCATTTTTCAAACGAAACTTCCGCCGAATTTGAAGTGCGCATAAAGACGAACGGAAATTTTTTCGTGACAAACGAATTGTTTGACAAACAAGGATTCGTTCAAGGCGCGGCTTGGACAAAACGCAAAGGCGGCGAAATCACGCTCTGCTACGATGTTCCTGACGGCGCGGAATATCAAGGCGGAATTTATGTGCAAGAAAATTCGCCGTTTCCATTCGTGATTTTAATTCCAGAATTCGAAGGCAAGTGGATTCCCGCAGTCGAAAAACTTCTTGCCGAAAAGAAAATCACACAAAAAGAAAAAGAATATTTTGAAAACGCGTATTTTAAAGTCGAAGAAAATCATCGCTATTATTTGGCGGACGACCAATTTGCTACGACGCGAAACGCCGCGCTCGCAAAAATCGCAAAGCTTGTTGAGCCAGACATCATGCACACGGATTCAGTTTTGACATTCAATGTAAAAGCCGCCGCTGATTATTCGGGCTTCGGGCAAGGACATTTGAAATATCCGAGTCGCCACATTACATACAACAATGCCACGAACACGGAACTCATCGCGCCACTTGCAGGCAAGTTGAAATCCGGCACAAAGCAAAAGTTTGAAATTCGTTCGGGCAATTTCACGAAGTTCGCGTTCATCATAAAAGGCGAATGGCATTTCTTTGAAAAAAACGCGGATTCGGGAAATTTTGAAATCGAACTTGAAATCCCAAACGACGAAGAACGAGTGCAACTTTTCGCTTCTTCAAACGGAAAAAATTACAACAGTTTGCTTGAATGGAATGTGGGAGAATGAAAAATTTATTGCGATAAAATTTGTTTTCGACGAAGTTTTTATCGCAAATTTTTTGAAAAAATGTAAACGCTTGCGATAAATTCGCAAAAAAAGCGCGATCTCGCACTTGCGATAAACAAAATTATCGCAAGTTTTGCGAAACTTTATTTTTAAAATTACGTTTTTTTTGGTTTGCGATAAAATATCGCAAAAAGGTGCGATTTTTCAATTGCGATAAAAATATCGCAAATTTTGAAATTAAATTCTTTTGACTTGCGATAAAAAGAATTTTATCACAAGTTTGTGGAAAATATCAAGAATTTGTGATAAATTAAACAAAAAAAGGCAATTTTTCGCTTGCGATAAATTCGTCAAAAACTGTGATTTTTCAGTTGCGATAAAAAATTATCGCAAATTCTTTGAAAATTTGGATTTTTGAAAAAATGTAAGCACTTGCGATAAATTCGCTAAAATTATCGCAAGGTTGTTACAAAAACTCAATTTTTGAAATTAAATTCTTTTGATTTGCGATAAAATATCACAAGTCGTTGAAATAAAATTATTTTATTTGCGATAACAAAATTTTATCGCAAATTTTTATGGGAGGAAATTATGAAAATCACAAAAATCATTCTATCATTTATCGCAAGCGCGATGCTTTTCGCAAGTTGCGAAACTTTGTCGAATTTGCTCGGCGGGAATTTTTTCAATTCAAATTTACAGAGCGAAAGCGGTGAGCAAAAAGTCACTCCGATTTCAAAGTCAGCTACCAAAAAAAATTCCGCGATTCAAGACACGGAGAATTGGGACATCGCATCGCTCGACACGGCGCGGAATGTGGATTATCTTTCCGAAATCGAAAAGGACGTGATTTTGGAAATGAACAAGGCGCGAAGCGATCCTAAAAAATACGCGGAGCTTTACATCGCGCCATTCGCCAAAAAATTTCGGAGTGACGGTACATATATAAAAGACGGCGTGACCATGATGACGAATGAAGGCGTCGCCGTGGTGAACGAATGCATCAAGGAAATGTCGGCAAAAAAGGCGATGGAAATCTTGCGACCAGAAAAAGGACTTTCGCTCGCCGCCCAAAGTCACGCCACAAGCCAGGCGAAGACGAGCCAGACCGGACACAAAGGAACGGACGGAAGTTCGCCTTTTACGCGAATCCAAAAATACGGAACTTTTCGCACCGCCGGCGAAAATATTTCTTATGGAAGCAAAGACGGACAGGAAATTGTGATTCAACTTTTGGTCGATGACGGCGTAAAAAATCGCGGACACAGGAAGAACATTTTCAATTCGGCATTCACGCAAACTGGCGTCGGCTACGCCGAAGGGCACAAAACGTACAGGGCGGAATGCGTGATAACTTATGCCGGCGGATATGAGGAGAAGAAATAAAATATATTAAAACGCCCCGTAAAATTACGGGGCGTTGAGTAGTTTAAAATTTTGCGCTGTGGTTAGAATTTTGGATTGGAATCAGCCAATCAATTCTTTCAAGGCTTTTATCGAAGCCTCTTTTTTCGCTTCTTTTTTGGTAGTTTGCCTGCCAAAAAAAGGAGCGTCGAATGACTCCAAATAAATTTTGCAAATCCAAAAATACTCGTTTGTTTCTTCGTCGAATTCTTCATCCCAAATGTATTTTGGTTCGTCAATCCATTCGTGCTGATACAATTCTTGAAGTTGACTGACTGGGTTTTCGGGATTTATTTCGCCTCCAATACAATCTTTCATATACACCCGTTCGAATGCTTTGCACGCTTTTTTTGCGGCTTCCATTTTGGCTTCAAACGCAGTATTTCCTGTAGATTTAAATTTAAGAGGTGGGTATGGGCATTGGGAACGGCGAAGGGTCAATGTGCAAGTATAAGTAACACCACCAAGATATATGAGTGTTGAAAAAGAATCATCAGAAAAGATATACGAATTGTCACGGCAATAATCTTGAAGAAGGCGAATATAATTTTCCGCATACTTTCCAGCGCCAAGCATTTTGGTACATACGGGGAAAATTTTTTCAAAATCCCATTCTGAATCAATGGCGACCGCGCCAAGAATTGCTTCAAACAAATCTTCCGCTACCGAAGCATTGTCCCAAACTTTGTTGTTTTCATCGCTTTTGCCAAAAAACAAGTAAGTTTCAAGTCCAAGATTCCAAATGCATTTTGACAGCATTTCGGTATCAGAATAATAAGAAAACAATTTCGTGAGTTCGCCCTCGTTCTTTTGCGAAAAGTAATATTTTTGTTCTGAATAATAAGATTGTTTTTGTTCTTTTGCAAAAGCCTGTTCGAACCATCTTGCCAAATAAATCGACAAAACCTTATCGCCGTAAAATTCCAAGACTTCGTTGTCAGCGCATTCAGAATGTTCGTTCGCATAAGAACGCCGAGTAAATGCCTGTTCAAGAAGTTTTTTGTTTTTGAAGGAATATCCAATTTTGCTCTGAATATCTTCGCAATTAAAATTCTGATTGTCCATAAAGACCTCCTAAATATTTTAAGAGGCACATCCATCGTGCATAAAATGAGAAGATTTTTTAGCAGATGATTAACAAAATGAAAAGATTAAAAATCAATATTGTCGAAACCACAGCGCAGAAATCAACAATAATAAAAATTAACCAAAATATTTTGTTTTTCGTGCCTTTATTTTTATCATAACACGGCTTTGTTTTTGTGTCAAGCGTCAAATTGAATTTCTATCTCTTGCCAAACCTTGTCTGTAAATGTTATAATATTTTTACTTCGCTGTGAAATCGTGTTTTACTTTAAGGATAAGGAGGATTTATGTTTAAATTAAAAACGAAAGAAAAGTTCGATTCATTTATAAAATGGGTGAAAGATTTTGTTACCTGGGAAACGCTTTTCAAAATGATTGGCGTTGCCGTGATTCTTTTGGCGATGTGGATAATATACCGCCTTATCTTGCGTCGCATAAGGAAAATTCCTGCGGAAAAAATGTCGGCGCAACGTTCGTTGATTATCACAAAAATCACAAATTACGCTTTCTACATAATTTTGATAATGTATGTTTTGAGCGTGTTCGGCGTGAAGCTTTCCGCCATTTGGGGCGCGGCGGGAGTCGCGGGCGTGGCGTTGGCTTTTGCGGCGCAAACTTCGGTGAGCAATATCATCAGCGGAATTTTCGTGATCTCGGAAAAGGCTTTGAAAGTCGGCGACTTGATTACGGTGGGCAACGAAAGCGGAATTGTTGACGACATCGGTTTGCTTTCCGTCAAAGTGCACACGCTAGACAATCAAATGGTGCGAATCCCGAATTCCGCAATCATCAACACGAACTTGCGCAACACGAGTTATTTTTCACAGAGGCGGATGACGATTTCTTGTTCTGTGGGTTACGAAATTGATTTGAGTTTCGCGCTGGAAGCTTTGAAGAAAGCGCCGGAATATTGTTCGGTCGTTTTGAAAGATCCGGCCCCCGCCTTTTGGATTGACGGCTTTGGCACAAGCGGAATGAATCTTGTCATGGCGATTTGGTTTGAAGCGGCGAATTTCCTCGAGGCGAAAAATCAGGCTTTCATCGCGATAAAACGTGTTTTCGATGAAGCGAAAATCGAAATTCCGTACAACAAAATCGACGTTAAAATTTACAGCAAATGATGCTTTTTCCAAACTTGACTTTTTAAACTGTAAGCATAGTTGAGACGGAATGGCGGAACAGGCGACTGCGGAAAACCTCGTTCGCTTTGCAGACTTGCGCTTTGCGTGACGGCATTGCAAACGCCGCCTCGCAAAGGCAAATTTTTCGCTTTCACTTTTTTTGCAGAAGCCGGCAAAGTGTCTGTTCCACGCCGAGCGCGTCCAATAGTTCAAGATAGGATTTTTGAACGGAACGCGCGTTTTCATCTTGACTTGCTTTTTCGGCATGGTTTTTCAAAACCGCGCGAATCAGCAAATTTTTCGGCGTTCCTTCCATGTCGATGAATTCCAAAATCTGAACGGCGTAGCCGGCTTGTTCCAAAATTTCCGCTCGGACGCAATCCGTAACAAGCGCGGCGAACCTTTCGCGAACGATTCCATATTTTAAAAGCGGCTGCACAATTTTTTGTTGGCAAGATTTTTTTTGCAATTGAAAATTGATTTCGTGCTGACAACAAGGCACGCTCAAAATCGCTTTCGCGCCGCGCCGAACGGCATAGTCGAGCGCGAAGTCGGTGGCAGTGTCGCAAGCATGAAGCGTAATCACGATGTCTGGATTTTTTTCGCCGGAAAAATCCGCGATGTTTCCGCAAAAAAAATGTATGTTTTGCAAGCCGAGCCTGCGCGACAAATCCGCGCAATGTTCGATGACATCTTTTTTCAAATCCACGCCTGTAATTTCAAACGGAATTTTCTTTCGCGAAAAATAATGATGCACGGCAAAAGTCAAATAGGATTTGCCCGAGCCGAAATCCAAAATTCTTATCGGCTCGATTTGAGAAGTCAATGAAGACGACGCGGATTTTTCTGAGGCAACAATTTTTTCTTCGCGGCGAATTTCATCTTTCGAAATCTCATTCGCAATTTCATTTCGTGAATTTTTTTCTTCAAAATTTTCGCGTGAATTTTCATTCGCGATTTTCATTTCCAATTTTTTTCGCTCGAGAACGACAGGAACAATGTCGTCGAGCAATTCCAAAAAGCGATTTATTTGGCGAAACTTCGCGTACTTTGAGGCGACGATTTTTCCGTCAGCAGTCATCACGCCCAATTCTTGCAAAAACGGCACGCGCTCGCCTTCTTGAATGATGTAATTTTTCTTGCGATTTTGCAGATTTACGCCAAGCGAATTTTTTTGACCAAGCGAAATCTTCACGCCGAATTTTTTTTCAGCGTTGAAATTTTTTTCCGAGACGATTTTTTTCGTCGACTCATTTTTCAAGGATTTTGCGATGCGCGTGATTTTTCCTTTTTTGCTCGTCATAAAAACGATTTCTTCGTTTTCCGTGCGCTCGGTGCAATTGCGAAACATTTTTCCGATGTTTTCCTGCAAAAAATTTTCAGCTTCTTGCGAAGAAAAATTTTTGTGAAACGTTTGCGTGGCGGTGAAAAATTCCGCGAAATAAATTTTTTTGTCGCGCGTAATTTTTTCTTGCGAAATTTCATTCGGAGAAATTTCTTCGCTGAAAATCGACGGATTCAATTTTATTTTCACGCGTTCATATTTGCGCCCGAAAATTTCTTCGGCTTTCGCCGTCGGCTTTGACAATGTGGCAAAAATAATCATCACATTATTGTAGACCAAATGAAAAAAAAATGCTACAATGATTTTATGGCTAAGACTTTTGTTTTTGTGAATCAAAAAGGTGGTGTGGGAAAAACAACTTCCGCCATAAATATTGGAGCGTACATCGCGCTTGCCAAAAAAAAAGTTCTTCTCGTTGACTTTGACTCGCAGGGAAATATGTCGAGCGGAGTCGGCGTTTCTTCAAAAGAAAAACCGACGATTTACGAACTCATAAGCGGAAATTCCACGCCGGAAGAAACCGTCAAAAAAACATGCATTCCGACTCTCGACGCAATCAGCGCGGGCATAGATTTGTCAGGCGCGGCGGTAGAATTGGTCGACCAAGAAAACCGCGAGTATTTTTTGAAAAACGCGCTCATGCCTTTTCAAGAGCAATACGAATACATTTTGATTGACTGTCCGCCTTCGCTCGGAATCCTCACTTTGAACGGGCTTGCGGCCGCAGACGAAGTTTTGGTTCCGATGCAATGCGAATATTTCGCGCTCGAGGGAATCACGCTTTTGTTGCAGACAGTCAAAAAGGTGCAAAAGAACATCAACACGAAATTGAAAATCGGCGGAATTTTTTTTACGATGTACGATGTGCGCACTCGTCTCGCGCACGATGTCGTTATGCAAGTAAAAACGTATTTTAAAGACTCGGTTTTCAATACGATTATTCCGCGCAATGTGCGTTTGAGCGAAGCGCCTTCGCACGGACTTCCGATTTGCAAATACGATCCGGAATGCATCGGCGCGAAAAGTTATGAAAAGTTGGCGGCGGAGGTAATGCATCGTGTCTAAAAAAAGGCAGGTTTTGGGAAAAGGGCTCGGCGCGTTGATGCGCGACGCAGAGGACGAAATTGAAGTCGATGTTTCTGTTGATTCTGAAAATTCAAAAGAAACTCAAGAGGAAAAAATTGAAAAGGCGGAAAAGCGTTCCTCAAAAAAATCAAACCTGCCCGCGCAAATTGAAAGCGATGAAAACGGCACGCTTTGGATAAATCCGCATCTTTTAAAGCCGAATCCTCATCAGCCGAGACAAAATTTTGACGACGACGCTTTGAACGAACTCGCCAATTCGATTCGCGAACACGGTGTCGTTCAGCCGATTGTAATCGAAGATGCAGGCGACGGAACTTTTTTCATAATCGCCGGCGAACGCAGGACGCGCGCTTCGATTTTGGCGGAGCAAAAAAAAGTTCCCGTACAACTTCGAAAATTCAATGACGAAAAAAAATTGGAAGTCGCGCTCATCGAAAACATTCAGCGTTCGGATTTGAATCCAATCGAAGAAGCGCAGGCTTATTACAATTTGATGCAGCTCGGCGGATTAAGCCAAGATGAAGTGGCGAAAAAAGTCGGCAAAGGCCGCCCGACTGTAGCAAACGCGCTTAGGCTTTTGAAGCTGCCTGAGGATATGCAAAACTCGCTGATTGTCGGACAAATTACGGCAGGGCATGCGCGCGCTTTGCTTTCGGTTTTGAATCCCGCCGACCAGCGCGTTCTTTTCAATAAAATTATCGGCGAATCGATTTCAGTGCGACAGGCGGAAAACACGGCGACGCAATTGAACGAAGGAAGCCGCGCCGCCACTCCAAAAAATGTCGAAGTGCCCAAACAAAAAAAAGATGCCGACATCGCCGCGCTCGAGCAAAAATTCATCGAAGTGCTTGGAACGAAAGTTCAAATGAAAGGCTCGCTCGAAAAAGGCTCGCTCGTCGTGGAATATTTCAGCCGCGCGGATTTGGACAGGCTCTACGAAATTTTCGTCAAAGAAAACTCACTATTCACTGTTAAAAATTAAGGGAGGCTTTATGGTTGCAAAACGGAATTTTGGCGTGGACAAAAAGTATATGCTGGATGCTGTTCGCGCGCGGCTTGCCGAATTGGGCAGCGATTATCGTTATGCGGGCGACAGAAATTTGAAGGCTGAAAGTCTCAAAGTTTTCAGGAGTAGGACAAGAAGGGTCATCTGCATTTTGAAACTTGTGGAAGAACTTTTGACTTCTCCTTGTGCGGTGGAAATTCTTGAGCGGGATGCGATTAAGGGGTTTGACAAACTTGTTCGGGAGTGATTATGTTTGTAAAAGAAAGCGTATGTAGAAAAAAGTTCCTTAAAATTAAGTACCGCAGGAAGTTTCAACTTCCGAGGACGCTTAATTTGCCTGCGCGAGCAGGCAAGTACAATAGGCGAGTTTTCGCAGAAAACTCGTATTGAAGACAGCGGCGATATTTTAGCCGCGGTATTTAAATGTTGAATTTCAAGACAGGGCGGATTATGGCGGAATGTTGCTCGCAAGCGATTTTAACTTCGATTTTTCGCTTCAGTGCAAAATCGCGTTTTTTAAGAAGAAAAAAGTTGAAACTTTCTCCACTGTTAAAAATTAGCGACGCAAATCAGTCGTTAATTTTTAACTCGAGTTTCTTGCAGAAACTCGTTTATCATACTTGCCTGCTCTCGCAGGCGAAATTACACTTTTGAAAAACTGAAATTTTTCAAAAGTGTAATTTTTAACGGACTTTTTTGTTTCGCTCTTTCTTTACCTCCTGCGATTGACAAATCCGCGTGAATTCTGTTAAAATGGTTTATGGAAAAACCTTTCGAAGAAATCATCAAAAATTTCATCTCCTCTGGCGACGCGCGTTTGGACGCGATTTTGAAATTCACTGTGGAAATCGACCAGATGACTGCCGTTTTGCGCCGCACTATTTTGACCGACGGAAGCCGCCGCGAAAACGACGCGGAGCATTCTTGGCACATCGCGCTGATGGCGATGCTTTTCAAAGATTATGCCGAAGAAACGCCGAATGTCGAACGCGCCGTAAAAATGTGCGTGGTTCACGACTTGATTGAAATTTATGCGGGTGACACTTTCGCCTACGACAAGGACGGAAACGCTACAAAGGAAGCGCGCGAGAATGCCGCCGCCGACAAACTGTATTCGCATTTGCCCGAAGACTTGGCGAAAGAACTGCGCGGACTTTGGGAAGAATTCGACGCTATGCGAAGCGCGGATTCACGCTACGCGAATTGCATGGACCGCATCCAGCCTTTTTTGCACAACACGCTTACCGGCGGGCACACTTGGAATTTGGCAAATGTGTCGATCGCGGATTGCGAAAAACGAATGGCTCCCGTAAAAGATTTTATGCCGCGAGTTTGGCCGTGGATTCAAAAATGCATTGACGAAGCCGTGCGACAAGGCTGGGTGAAAAAATAAGCGCGCACCCTCTTGACAAAAAATTCCACTTTTGATAAAATATAAAAAAATGTGGGGGTGTAGCTCACCTGGCTAGAGCGCTTGCATGGCATGCAAGAGGTAGTCGGTTCAAGTCCGATCATCTCCAGTAAATTTGAAAAATCAATTCCAACAGATAAAGCAAGTTTCAGCACAAAAAATGAACCGACTACCGAAGCGAGCGCGCCGTGGCGAAAACCGCAAGGTAAAGGCGCGCTGTCATTTTTTCGGCAAAACTTCAGACTTTGAACTGTCCGATTTCTTGACCGATTTGGCTGATCGCATCGTTCATCTTTCGGGAAAGCCTACCCAAACTATCCTTTGTTTCGGAAATTACGGAGACTCCGCTGTCCATTTCCTGCACATTGGAAGTAATGGTATACGTATTGGTTTTAAGCGTGTCCACATCCTTGAGAATGACGGAACTTCCCTCCGCCATATCGCGGGAAGCCGACAGAACCTTGTCCGTGCTTTCGCTCATGACATTCAGCGATTCCAAAATCTGCCTTGAATTTGTTTGCTGTACTTCCATGGCGGAACTGATTTGCGAGACGAGTTTGTCCGTAATTTTTATATTGTCGGAAACGACTTTGAACGAACTGCTCGAATCCGTAGAAAATTCCGAAACCTGCCCGATTGACTCGCGGATTTTCGTGAGTTGCGCGCCGATTGTCTTGGACTGCTCCGAAGAAGTTTCGGAAAGCTTTCGGATTTCATCTGCCACGACGCTGAATCCTTTTCCGACATCGCCCGCATGCGCGGCTTCAATGGCGGCGTTCATAGCAAGCAAATTGGTCTGTTCCGCGATGACGGCGATCGCAGTATTTGCTTCTTGGAGCATTTTCGATTCAGATTCGATTTGATAGATTTTGTCGCTTACAGCCTGCTGCTTGTCAATGCCGATATTGGCATTTTCGCGCAATCCGACAAACGCCTTGGAAAGTTTTTCCACAGACTCATTTACCGTGGAAATATTGTTTACCATTTCTTGAATCGCCTTTCCAGAGCCGTCGACTTCTCCTGCCTGCACTTGAATCAAATTCTGCAATGCGTCTATGCTGTTCGTAATTTCGGCAATCCTCGCCGAAGTCGATTCGACGCTGTCGTTTTGGGCAATCACGCTGTCATTTACCGTTTCGATATACTTTATGATTTTATTGATATTGATTTCAGTCGAGCCGATGGCTTCAATCATTTCGCTATCGACAGAAGCGATATTGTCCTTCGAAGACCGTATCTCCATCATGATTTCCTGTAGTTTCGTGATGAATTTATTAAAGCCGTCCACGACTTCGCCGATTTCGTCTTGCGTAGTTTTTGGAAGACGCTTGGTCAAATCGGCATTTCCCGAGGCAATGTCCGCGATGGCGGAAACGACTTTCCGCAAAGGACGAATGGAATGCGCAATCATATAAGCCATGACGGCAAGCACGACTATGGCGAGAAGGGCGTTTCCTGCCGCCATGATAACGCACAGCTTGCTTGCCGTTTCGTTAATCTGAGAAAAGGGAATGGAGACTCCCAGCGACCACGGAGTTTTCGCCACGCGCGCGTAAATGACGCGAAGCTTTTGAAGGCTGCCGTCCACGTCGTCCGTTATGTCGGCAGAACTTCGTTTTCCTATGACCATGTCCTCAGCCATTTTCCTTAGGCTGCTGTTTACGTCGTCCGTCAGGTAGTTTCTTTGCATGACAAGATTTTCGTCATAATGCGCAATGACTTCGCCTGTTCCGCCCAACATAAAGCCATGTCCGTTCTCGCCGATTTTCAGGCCGGAAATCAAATCCTGCAAATAATCCATTCCTGCCACGCCGACAAACATTCCCACGATATCGCGCTCTTTGTTGCGCGCCGCTTTCACGAACATGACGCTCACCTTTCCCGTAGCTTTCGCGACAGTCGGATTGTTCACGACATACGGCGCGCCGTCCATTATGCTTTTGAAATACGCCCTGTCGCCGTGATAGCCCGTGCTTCCCGAATCATAGAATGAATTGCCGTTCGCATCGATGAAGAGCACATAAGAAAAAGTCTGAGAACGTCGCGGCGGCGTGGTCGTCAGCCATTCTCCTATCTCTTGCGCGGAACCTCCATTGTAAACCACGTCGCTGTTGGTATAAAAATTGAGTTCGTTCAAAGTGCTGTCCACGAATGAGTTCACGGTTTCCAAATAAGAATCGAAAATCGAATTGACATTTTCGTAAGTGGCGCGCACCGTCATAGTCTGCGCATTTTTAATCGTGAAAAAAGTCAAACTCGTAGAAAGAAAGGCCGTCGTCAAAAAAATGACGACTACGATTCGCGTAATCATAGTCTTGGTCTTTTGCTTTTGAAGCACACTCCAACTTTCCTCAGCCATAGACAACTCTCTTGTTTTAGGATTTTGTTTTTTATCAAAACAGTGTACTATCAATTATACATCATAATTTTGTTTTGTCAAATTTTTTTTTTCGATTTCTTCCGGTAAATTTCATTGACTTTTGGCGAAATTTTCACTATCTTTAAAAAAAGGTTTTCGTTGAAAACTAAATTTTAATTTTTATCATAAATGAGGAAATAAAATGAAAGTAAAGCCATTGGCAGACCGCGTTTTGCTCAAAGCAGACAAAGCCGAAACAAAAACCGCATCTGGAATCATCATTCCTGATGCCGCGCAAGAAAAGACCCAAACCGGCGTAGTAGAGGCCGTCGGTCCTGGCACTGAAAAAGAGCCTGTGACGGTAAAAGTCGGCGAGCGCATTATGTACGACAAATATTCCGGCACGCAAATCAAAGTCGACGGCGAAGAATATCTCATCGTAAAAATGAGCGACATCATCGCGGTCATCACGAAATAAGCCGTGCGAAGTTGGCGTGCGCGCTGACTTCGCGCCGAATGTTTAAACTTGTCGTCAAAAATGTCGCCGCCAAGTTTAACTCGAGTTTTGTTCCAAAACTCGCCATTCATTGCCATTTTTCACTTCGCTACAAAATCGCAGTTTTTAACAGTTCGAAAGTTGAAACTTTCTTCACTGTTAAAAATTAAGGAACATTTAAAATCAGCGACCAATTTGCGTCGCTAATTTTAACTCTAGTTTTCTGCGAAAACTCGTTTATTTACTGTCGTTTCTCGCTTCGCTGCGAAACGACTTTTTTAACATTCTCGGAAACTGAGGTTTCCTGCGATGTTAAAAATTTAAGGAACGTTTAAGGTAAACGGCTAAAATTGCGCCGTTTACCTTAACTCGAGTCTTCTGTGAAAACTAGTCATTTTCTGCGATTTTTCATTTAATTGCAAAATCGCGTTTTTTAAGAAGAAAAAAGTTGAAACTTTTTTTGCGCTGAATTTCCACAGATTTTCCACAATTTTTTTATAAGAAATTTGAATTTTTTTTAATTTCTTATAAAATCGACATTTAGGACATTTTTTTGAATTTCGCGTATTGACATTTATAAATCATTGTATTATAAAGATTTATAAAATGCAAAATGGCGAAATTTCATGAAAACGCTTTTCCGCACAAAAATAAAGTACTTGACACGAATTTTTCGCACAAATTTTCCACCGTTTTCCACTGAATTTTCCACAACTTTTTCGCATACTGTTAAATCAAATTTTTTTTTTTCGAAAATCGACATTTCATTCGAAAAAACTTGACAAGCAAAAAACTGCATTGTACAATATTATTGGGAATTTTCATGCCGCTTTTGGAAGTCACGAATCTTTGCAAATCCTATCCTCGTTTCAAATTGGACGGCGTAAGTTTTTCGCTCGAAAAAGGAAAGATAATGGGTTTCATCGGCAGAAACGGTGCCGGAAAATCCACGACGATAAAATCCATGCTAAGGCTCATTCATCCCGAAAGCGGAAATGTCGTCATAAACGGCTTCGACATTTCCCGAAACGAATGCGAAGTGAAAAATTCAATCGGCTACATAACTGGCGCGGAATGTTTTTACGAGCTGAAAAAAATTTCGGCAATCACTAAAATCACAAAAAATTTTTTCGCAAAGTGGAGCGACTCGACATATTCTTCGCTGATAAAAAAATTTGGCTTGGACGAAAGCAAACGCATAAAAGACTTGTCGGCGGGAATGAAAATAAAATATCAAATCGCGCTTGCAATGAGCCACGGCGCGAGCCTTTTGATTCTTGATGAGCCGACATCGTCGCTTGATCCGATTTCTCGCGATGAGCTTACGACGCTTTTCAAAGAATATGTTTGTGACGGCGAGCGCGGCATTTTGTTTTCCACGCACATCACGAACGATTTGGAAAAATGCGCCGACTCGATAACGTACATCAAAAACGGAAAAATCGTCGAAAGTTGCGCCATTGAGCGTTTCCGGGAAAAATATTCGAACATCGGAATCTCGTCTCCCACTCTCGACGACATAATCGTTTATTTGGAGAAAAAATGAAAAACGCGAAACATCTTCTTCGAAAAGAAATTTCCCTTTGCCTTTCGCCGATAAATTATATTTTCTTAAGCTTTGCAAGCATGATGTGCATTCCGAACTATCCGCGCTACATTCCTTTTTTCTACATTACGCTGAACATTTTTTTTGTCTTCAACAACGCGCAAATCAACAACGACATGCTCTATTCGCAGATTCTGCCCATCGCGAAAAAAGACATCGTGAAGGCGCGATGTTTGCTTGTGATTTTTGTGGAAATCGTGGAATTCGCAATCAGCGTTCCATTCGCGATAATAGGCGCGAAAATCATGGCGATGCCGAATGCCGCCGGCATCAACGCGAACTTCGCGTTTTACGGAATGGCGATGATTCCGCTGACACTTTGGCACATCGTTTTTTTCAGCGGGTTTTACAAAAAAGCCGAACGCCCAGGAATTCCTTATTTGTTGGCGAGCATCGTTTTTTTCGCGGCGTACATTGTTTTGGACACGATAATTTTGCTCGGCAGAAATTTCCAAGTGCCGCTCATCATGAAATTTGATTCGCTTGACGCAAAAAATTTCCCCGCGCAAATGCCGGTTCTTTTCGCAGGAATTGTGTTTTACATTTTAGGCTGGATTCTCACCTACAAAATTTCCGCGAAAAGATTTGAAAAAGTCGACTTGTAATTCACAAAAAAATTGCCGCCCAATAAGTGAGTTTGCAGTGAAATGAAAAATCTCAGTGAATAACGAGTTTTCACAGAAAACTCGAAGTTAAAATTGTCGTACTATTTTAACGATAATTTTAACTTCGGCATTTTCAAATGCTAGCATTCCTCAAATCCCGCGCCGAGCGCATTCATCGCATCATAAAAATTCGGAAACGAAACCGCGGCGCATTCGGCGTTGTTCACGATGACTTTTTCGCATGCCGGCAAAGCCAATCCCATGCATGCCGCCGCCATCGCGACTCTGTGGTCGTCATAGCTTTCCACCGTTCCGCCATGTAATTTGAATTCTGCATTCGGAGAACCGTCGGCATTGAGCGGGCTTTTCCCGCGCACCGTAAGAAAATCCCTGCCGCGCTCGTCCACGCCGTCTTCCAAATCCGCGCCGAGTTTTTGCAATTCATTTTTCAAAACTTTTATTCGATCCGTTTCCTTGCGCCTGCAAACCGAAGCGTCTTCAAAAATCACAGTGCCTTCCGCAAAACATGCCGCCACCGCGAGCGCGCAAATCGCATCGGGAAAATCTGAAATCGGCACGCGCAGAATTTTTTCCGGAAGATTTTCAGTGGAAAGCCTTCCGCGATTTTTCAGCGTGGAACATTTTCCGCCGCGAACTGTCAGCGAAGAGCGCGACTTGTTTTCCTCGATGTCCGCGCCGAGCGATTTCAAAACGCCGACAATTTTGTCGTCACCTTGGCTTCCCGAAAAATCGACGTTTTCAATCGTGATTTCGCTGTCAGTCAAAATCGCGGCGACGAGAGGAAACGCGACTCCTTCCCAGTCGCTTGGAATGACGCAATCATGCGCAATCAATTCAATGGGAGGGGTAACGAAAATTCGTTTAAAATCGCCCGATATTTCCACTTTCGCGCCGAACGATTCAAGCCAAATTTTCGTCATCGTCAAATACGGCGTTTCTTTCGGGTCGGACAATTCAATGCGGAACGTGCCTTTCATGCGCAACGCCGCGAGCATCATTCCCGTGATGTATTGGCTTGAAATCGAGCCTTCGGTGCGAACGATATTTTTTCCGTCGGCAGGACCTTTTATAAGGAGGGGGCAATTTTTGCTTTGTGGAATCGCGCATTCCGCCGTCGCGCCCATTTGCCGAATTGCGTCAACGACATGAAACACTGGCCTGCGCTGAATGCTTTGGTCGCCGGTGAAAACGCTCCATCCATCGAACATGGCGCACACTGGCGAAAGAAAATACAAAAGCGAGCCGGAGTTTCCGACGTTCACGACATCGCTCGGAAGATGCGCTTTTTTTCCCGCGCCCGAAACGAGCCATTTTTGCGGCGAAGTGAATTCGATTTTCGCGCCGATCAGCGGAACGGCTCTCGCCGCGCTGAGGCAATCTTCACTTGAAAGCGGATTTAAAATCTGCGATGTGCCTTCCGCCAAAGCCGACAAAATCAGCGCGCGAATTGTGTGGCTTTTCGAGCCGGGCACGGTTATGCTGCCCGAAAGATTATGCGAACAAGAAGAAATCTTCATAGTAAAATTATAGCGGATTTTTCAAATAAAGTAAATGCGCGCGTTTCAGATTGGCTCTGAAATGTCGAGCCAGTTTTGAAAGAACGTTTAAACTTGTCGTCAAAAATGTTGCCGACAAGTTTAACTCGAGTTTTGCTCCAAAACTCGTTTATTTTACGGCCTGCTCGCGCAGGCAAAATTAAGTTCCTCGGAAGTTGAAACTTCCTGCGGACTTAATTTTTAAAGAATGTTTAAAATCAGCGACTAAAATATATCGCAAATCAAAGGTTTGCATCTACCGAGTTTTCGCTTCGCTGAAAAACTTGCGCCATGTTCCAAAGGAAAATCAACAATCAAAATAAAACAAGTCTCGCAGTGTCCTGCGAGACTTGTTTCAACCTTTGCAAACTACGCCGCAATATAAACATCCAGCCGCTTTCTGCGAACGGGCATTCTCATTCGCTCGATGGCATGCTTTTCGATTTGGCGGATGCGCTCTTTCGTGAGGCTGCACACATCGCCCACCTCTTTGAGCGACATCGGCCTGTAGCCGCTAAGCCCATAGCGCATTCGCAAAACGCGCGCCTCGTTGGGGCGGAGCGTATCCAAAACATTGTCGATTTCGCCTTTCATCGAATTGTTCATGGAAGCGTCTTCCGGACTTTCGTAGCGGTCATCTTCCATGAAATCGCCCACCGTGGAAACTTCGTTTTTGTCGGCACGCACTTTGGCATCAAGCGAAACCATTTCGCGGGAAATATTCAGCAATTCGCGAACGTGCTCTTTGTCCATTCCAAGCGAAGATGCGATTGCGACAATTTTCTGCTCTTCGGACTTTTCGCCGCCGATCATTTTTTTTGTAGCCTGAATTTTCGTCAATTCCGCGACACGGTTCAAAGGCAGGCGAATCGCAGAACGCTTTTCGTAAATCGCCTTGAGAATGCTTTGGCGAATCCACCAAACCGCATACGAAATGAAATGGTAACCTTTCGAAGCGTCGAATTTGTCGATGGCAGTCAAAAGTCCGACATTTCCTTCGCCAATCAAATCCTCAAAATCAAGTCCCAGATTTTGATACTTTTTCGCGACGTTCACCACAAAGCGCAAATTCGCGTTCACAATTTTTTCGCGCGCCGCCTTGTCGCCCGATTTCGCCCGAATCGCGAGCACATTTTCCTCGTCGTGATTCAAAAGCGGGATTTTGTTAATCTCATTGAGATACATCGTAAGAACACTTTCGTCCTGTTTCATAACCGTCCTCCTAAAGATGGTTTTGGATATTTTTAAATGAGTATTTTTACTCACATTCTTTGTAGCAAGTTTCGTGCCAAGAATTTGCCTTTTAGAATTTTTTTCAAATTTAACGAAAAAATAAGCAAAAAACGCAGTTTTTCCGCAAAAAACCGAATTAAAAAGCAAAAAATGACATTTACTAGAATATATTTCTTAAAAATCCAATAAAAATGAGTAAAATTCGTTAAATTTTAATCATTTTCTATTAATTTCAAAGATTTTCAAAAAAGTAAAGGCGCGTTCGCAAAAATTGTGTGGCGCATTTTGACGCATTCGCACAATTTTCGGAAAAAAATGTATCATTTTGACCCACTTTTCGCCAAATGTGCAAAATATGCGCGCACATTCGCGCCGTTTTTTCAAAAAATTTTCCCAATACTTTTTTCAGTTTCGCTTGCTTTTTCCGAATTCAATGCTATAATGTTACTATGAAATTGAAACATTTTTTTGTTTTCTTTTTGGCACTTTTCTTGTGCGCGGCATTTATTTCTTGTGACCAAAATATGGGGGGGGGTGAAGAGGATTTAACATACGGCAAAAAAGTTTTTGATGCTGTCAATGCGAAGCGCGGCGTGAATCTGATTTGGGATGACAAAATTTACGAGCAATGCAAAATCCATTCGCAGAATATGGCGAGTGGAAAAGTTGCTTTTGGGCACGACGGGTTTCAAACAAGAATCAAAAATCTTGGAGGCGGTAGCGGAGCGGAAAATGTCGCGATGAATCATTCTGACAATCCAAACGATGCAGCAATGCAATGGATGAACAGTTCGGGACACAAAGCGAATATCATGAACACATCTTATAAAAAATCCGCTGTAGCCGCAGTGAAAAGTGAAGACGGTGCTTGGTATTATACGCAAATTTTCATACCATAAAAATCATGTTTTGCAAAAAATACACGCCATCTTTTTTGTGCGATTTTCCAAACACCGAATTTTCATTCGTCCACGCGCATCAAACGTGAACTTTGATATTCCGGCAAAAATTTTTTCGCGCCGCCGTTTTGGAATGCCACTTCGATTACATATTCGCCTTCGTTCAAAAACGCCTTGACCACTTGGCCGTAACCGTAATCGTCGTGGAAAATGTTTTGACCGACGGGAAATTTTTTCGCGAGCGGGTGATTTATTTTTGGAACGCCGCCAAATGTGCCGCGCATTTCAATGCAATTTTCATCCGAAAAATCCGAATCGAAAAATTCATTTTCGTCGTTTCGCCCAAAAATTTCTCGTTCAAAACTTCGCGGAACGTCGCCTAAAATTCGGAAAACGTCCGCGCCGGCTTCCGCCAAAAAAACGCTCGGCCGCATGATTTCCGTCCTGCCGAAAAGTCGCCGCTGGGCGCAACTTGTGACATAAAGTTCGTCTTTCGCACGCGTGATTCCCACATAAAAAAGCCTGCGCTCTTCTTCCAATTCCGCGCCCGTCTTGCTGTCGCGCGGAAATATTCCCTGCTCAAGCCCCGTAATTATGACGCGCTCGAATTCCAAGCCTTTCGTGTTGTGAAGCGTAATCAGCGTAACACGGTCGGTAGCATATTTTTCTTCTTCGCTCGCAAGCGTTCTGTCAAGTTCGATTGTGTCCAAAAATTCCAAAAGCCCGTCCATATTAAACGCATAGAGCGCGGCATTGTTGGCGAGTTCTTGCATGTTCGCGACGCGCTGAGTTCCGCTGATTTCATCGTCCGCGCCGTGCAATTCTTCAAGACCGCTTTTTTGAATTATTTCTTCTACAAATGCCGAGAGCCGCTCAGCACTTTTTTTGCCCGAAGAAATTTCCTCGACAAGCGAAAGCATAAGCTCGCAGAATTCTTCTACCCCCTCCTTTGCCTTTTTGGGAAGTTTGGGCGCGAGAGCGTTCGCCGCTTCAAGCAAATTTTTCATCGAGCCGTCTTCGTTCAAAGCGGACGCCACGAGCTTGTCCTGCGTTCCCGCCCCGATTCCGCGAGCGGGCTTGTTCACGATTCGTCGGAAAGCGATTTCATCTTTTTGATTCGCGCACAAAGATAGAAACGCCAGCAAATCTTTTATTTCCTCGCGCTCATAGAATTTCAGCGTGCCGACAACTTGGTACGGAATTTTCCTATGCAGGAATTCGCTTTCAAATCCGAGCGACTGCGCGTTCGTGCGATAGAGAATCGCCCAAGAATTGTAGGGCACGCCTTTCGCATAACTTTTGGAAATGAGGTCGGCGCAAAAAGCCGCCTCGTCTTCCTGCGTCGGCAAAAAAACAAGCGCGGGCTGTTTGCCGTCGCCTCGTTCGGCAAGCAAAGTCTTTCCGAGCCGCCCCTCATTTTTGCTCACGACTTTTCCCGCCGCGTTCAAAATTTTCGCCGTCGAACGATAATTTCTTTCAAGCCGTATCAAATCCGTCCCAGGAAATTGGCTTTGGAAATTCAAAATGTTCTGGACTTCCGCTCCGCGAAATTTGTAGATTGACTGGTCGTCGTCTCCGACAACGCAAACATAAGTTCCCGAATTTTCGCCGGCATCGCTCAAAGCTTTCAGGAATAAAAATTGCGCGATGTTCGTGTCTTGATATTCGTCGACCATAATCACGCGGTAACGGTAATGCATTTGCCGCGCGACATTTTCGTTGGAGTTGAGCACGTCAATCGGAAGCATAATCAAATCGCCGAAATCCACGTTGCCCGTGGCGCGAAGTTTTTTTTGATAGGCGGAATAAATTTCGGGAAAAAGCGGGTCGCTTGAAATCTCGTCAAGCCGTGTGCTGTCGCAATGAAAGTAATAGTCCTTCGCCAAAGAAATTTTGTGAGCGTAAGAAGCGGCTTCGCTTTTTTTCAAACCGGGCACGGCCTTTTGCACGAGCGTCGCCATGTCGTCGTCATCGTAAACCGTGAAATTTTTGTCAATGCCGGCTTCTTCGGCATAACGCCGCAAAAAGTACGCGCCAAAAGAATGGAAAGTTCGGATTTGACATTGCTCCGCGAACGGTGCCATTTGCGCGACGCGTTCGCGCATTTCTTTCGCAGCCTTTTTCGTGAATGTCACCGCCAAAATCGAGCGCGCATCGTAATTTTTTTTCGCAATCAAATACGCGATTTTCGTAGTGATGACGCGCGTCTTTCCGCTGCCCGCGCCAGCCAAAATCAAAAGCGATTTTCCTTCATGCAAAACCGCCGCCTTTTGTTCGGGATTCAAAAGCGAAAGGTGTTTTTCAAATTCATCGTTTTGATTTTCTTTGTTCATTTTTCGCAATCCGAGTTTTCAACTAAAACCGAATCAATGTCCACGCCGCTCACGCCGACTGCCTTCGCGCGGACTACGTTGCCGGGCTTCACCAAATCGCGCGTCTTTTCGTCCTCGCCGTCAAATCGCACTACGAAATTTCCGTCCACGTCCGGCGCTTCAAACCAAGCGCGCCCAATTGCGAACGCTTCGCCTTCTTCCGCGGAAAAAACTTCTTCTATCAAAACTTCGTATTCACAATTTTTGTTTTTGATTCGTCGCGCCAAATTTTCCGCCGTGATTTTTTCCTGCGCTTCAAGCAAAATTTTCTGGCGCGTCGCGGCAAGTTTTTTCGGTACTGGATTTTTCATCTTCGCGGCGGGAGTTCCGTCTTCTTTGCTGAAGCAAAACGCGCCTGCCCAGTCCGCGCGAATTTCTTCCAGAAAATCCAAAGTGTTCAAAAATGCGCTTTCGCTTTCGCCGGGAAATCCGGAAAGAAATGTCGTGCGAATCGCCGCCTCGGGAATCGCCTCGCGGATTTTATGCACAAGTTCTATGTACATTTTTCGTGTGCATTTTCTGTTCATCGCGCGAATCACATCGTCGTCGCCGGACTGAAACGGAATGTCAAAGTAGGCGAGCAAGCGCGAATCTTTTTTGATCAGTTCCAAAATGTCGAGCGGAAAATGGTCTGGATGAATGTACAAAAGGCGCACCCAAAATTTTCCTTTGAGCGCGCTGATTTTTTCGAGCAAATCGTAAAGCGGCGAATGAGATTTTTCTTTTCCGCGCGCGAAAGATTCTTCCGTGCCGTAAGACGCCAAATCTTGCCCGACGAGATTTATCTCGAAAACGCCGCGTCGCAAAAGCGATTTTATTTCAGCGAGCACATCTTGGGAAGGGCGGCTCCGCAATTCTCCGCGAATGAGCGGAATGGCGCAAAACGCGCAATGGTTCGAGCAGCCTTCGGTGATTTTCACGTAAGCTGAATTTTCGTAGGAAAGGTTCACCAAACGCTCCGCGCAGTTCACGCCCGCCTGTTCTGGCGCGAGCACGGTTCGCTTGCCCCGCAAGATTTTTTTAACGAAGTCCGCAATTTGATTCAAATCGCCGTTGCCGAAAATTCCGTCGGCCTCTGGAAGTTCCGTTTTGAAAATTTCGGAATAACGCTGGGCGAGACATCCCGCGAAAATTATTTTCTTTTTCGGGAACATTTTCCGCGCGGCGACCAAAGCGTCGAGCGATTCTTTTTTCGCGCTTTCGATGAAGCCGCACGAATTTATGACGATGAAATCCGCGTCCTCGACGAGTTCCGCGCGTTCATAGCCGGCGCGAATCAAATTTGAAATGATTATCTCGCCGTCCACTTGATTTTTCGCGCAGCCGTGTTCATCTAAAAAAAACTTTTTCGTTTTTTCAGTCAAGTTCTTCAACCACCAATCTATAGTGAAAGTCGTCAATGCGAATCCATTTGATGTCTTCGACGACGACTTCGCCCGCCTTTGCGATTTCCAAATCGTGAGTGCGCCCGCCCGCGACAATTTGGAATTTCACGGTGTTTCCGTTGGCCACCCAAACGCGCACGCGGTTGTTGGCAGACAAAGTAACGGCATCGCCGGAATTATAATATCCTTCTTGGGAAGCCTTGCGATCCACCGCGTAACGGAAAACGCCCGGGCTTCTGAACGTGGCGTTCAAAGTAAACGGATATGCGCGATTGTCTTCGAGAATAATCGTCTGCTGCTTTTTCGCGCCTTCGGAAATTGGAATTGAAGTCGAATCCACATTTTTCACAAGAGTCGAATCCCGAAGCATAATGTAAATTTCCGCGCCGCGAGAATTCTCGTTCGAAGAAATTTCCCAAACGTCCACGACAATGTCCACAGAGCCGTCGCCGTCCACATCAAGTTCGCGCGTTTCGCTCAAATCGAAATATTGCAAGCCTTGCGGAGTTTGCAAGCCGAGCCTGGAATTCGTGTCGCTCTTGACTGTAAGCACCACGTTCCCGTCCGTCGTCGGAACGACGATTTGGTCGCCGACATAGATTCTCGCGGTCAAAGGCTTTTCGTCAAGCTCATAAATTTTTTCCTGCACTTTGTTTGAAATCGCATAAGTGTTCTGCTTTTCAATTTGTTGCGGGCGATAGACTTTGAAATATATCGTAAGCAAAACTGCGACGGCGATGACAACGGCCGCGCCCAAAATGATGACTGGCAAAAAATACGAAGGCTTGGGCTTTTGTATCAAACCTTCGGGAACAGGCATTTCTTGAGTCAGCGCATTGTGATAGAGTTTTATCAGCCGCTGGGAATCCAATTCAAGGTAGTCGCCGTAATTCCTCAAAAATCCCACGACATACGCTTCGCCATGAAAAACGCCTGTCGTTTCATTTTCAAGTGCCTCTATGTAATATGAAGAAATCGAAGTGTCTTTCGCGGCAGTCTCGATTGAAATTTTCTTCGCTTCTCTGGCCTGCTTTAAAAGTGTACCGTAACTGTCCATGTCCAAAAATCCTATTCTGAAAACATAAAATTATCGTAAACGTTCGCCGCCGAAGGAATGTCATAGCTGAAACGCTGCGCGGTCAATCCCTGATTCACTTCGTAATCCGAAAAGGTCATCATATAGGTAATGTTGCTTGGCGTTACGGCTTCCACGCGTCGAATCATTTTCGTATCAGGATTGATTGACAGCTTGATGTATCGGAACGCTTCTGCAGTAGTCCGCCGCCAAAGCATGAGCCGCACGACCCTTTCCTCCGAGCCTTCTTCAAGCGGGACGGCCTCTTGGCTCGTCTCGTAGCTCACCGAATAATATCGGCGCATCAAAGAAAGCCCTTCCGAAGTCGCAAGGTTTGCGGCTTTCGCTCCATTGCCCGAATCGCCGGAATTCGCGTTTTGCGTGAGCACGGCCGCGCTTCCAGGCAGATAAATCGTAAGGGTTTCTCCATTGAAAACAATGACTTGATTGTCCGGTCGTGAAAAGTCGAAGCGCACTTTGTCAGGCGAAAGATACGTCAGCTCGGCCTGCATATCTTCTTTGCCCACTACTATGTCGACATTCGCCTGATAGTCTTTTACCGTGCCGTATTTTTCGGAAACTGATTTAAAATATTCGTTCGCGGTGATGATGGTCTCTTGAGAGAATGCCGCGGCAAAAATAACATTCAAAATCAAAACGAAAAACGCGCTTTTTTTCAGCATAGTACAATTATATAACATTAAAAACAAAAGGTCAATAGTGTCATTAAAAAGCAATCTGGCAATCCATAGATTGCCAGATTGCTTTTTAATTTACGAGATTTTTTCTTGCTCGCTAGTCTCGCATTTGTCGGTGCAAGCACCTTACCTTCGTGAAAACCGAAAAAACTCGCAGATGTTTATAATCTGTGATTGCTTCTTGCGACGGCAATTTTGAATTTTAGCACAGTGAAAATTGCAATTTTTCTCGATAAACTTTATAATGAAAAAATGCATTCGAAAAATCTTTTTGCGCTTGTCCTGACGACGCTCGTTTTGTCTCTGCCGATTTGTGCCGGAGACGGCCTTATGTGGGGCGAAAAAAATATCCGCGTAGTTCAGACGCAATGGTTCGACATCATCTATTCGGAAGGCAGCAAAGAGAGCGCGGCACTGCTCGCGGAAAATGCCGACAGGATTTATTTTGAAATCGCGGAAATGTATGGACGCGAAGCGCAGGCGAGGATGCCTGTCGTCCTTTCTCCGAAACGCGAAGTTTTCAACGCGTATTTTTCTGTGGAATTTTACAATCACATTGTTTTGTATGACACCGCCGCTTCGCAAGATATGCACGTTTTTTCGGAAGACTTGCTTTCGACTTTTCGCCACGAATTGACGCACGCATATACTTACAATATGAAAAATGCTTTTTGGATTGGCTTCGACAAAGTGTTCGGCGACGCCGTAAATCCTGCGGGGCTTTTCATCACTTCGGGCTGGGCGGAAGGCGCGACGCTCACTTCGGAAAGCGCGAGCGGCGAAGGACGGCTCAATGACGAATATTCAAAGCACATGGTAAAGCAGGCGAAAATCGAAGGTCGCTTTCCCGAATACGACGACGTGCAAGGCGCGAGCGACAAATATCCTTCTGGTTCATATTACTATTTCAATGGCGCATTCAATGAATGGCTTCAGGCAAAATACGGCATGGAAAAGTACGCGCAATTTTGGTACAAGTGCGTGAACTTCCAGACCATTTCCACGCGCCTGGCTTTCAAGAAAATCTACGGAATAAAATTAAAAGACGCTTGGCATGATTTTGAAAATGATTTGCAAATTCCCGATGTGCCGCCGAATCCGCTGGAATCAAGCGCATTTGCAATTTGCGATATGTTTTCTGGAAGCCGAAAAAAATATTCGCCGAAAAATAATGGCGGCGCGATTTTTTCATGCGTCGCGCAATCTGAAAATTCTGTCGCCTGGCTTGAAGAAAAAAGCGGCGTGATTTTTATCGCAAGCAAAGAAGATGTGCGAAAAGAAATTCCAAAGCCCAAAAAATTGTTTTGCGTGGACGGCGCGCAAAAAATAGGCCTTTCTCGCGACGGCCGTTTTCTCGCTGTTTTCTATGTGAACCAGCAATCCGCGACTTATACTCGCCGACTGAAGCTCTATGATTTTCAAGAGAAAAAATGGATTCATTGCGAGGGCGACGGAATGGCGGACGGGGCGATTGTGCAATATGAAGGCACGTCTTATCTTGTGTGCCAGCAATTTTATTCGCAGACAAAAAAAATTGCGATAAAGTCATTGGCGTGCGATAATTCAGCGGGCGCGAAAGGCGAAATGGAAAACGCTTCGCCCATCGAGATTCCGCTTGCGATAAATGTTTCGGCGGACCATTTTTGCGATATCGGAAACGGACAATTCGCGTTCGTGCAAAAAACTGGACTCGAGCGAAAAATATGCATCGCAAATGTCTTGGGAGAAATCTTGTTCGAGCAGAACATGCCGCAGGAAAGATTTGCGATAAAAAACCTTTCCTTTGATTTTATCGCAAACAAAATGTATTTTTCATACGCGATTCCGGGCAGCATGCCGCGTCTCGGCGAATTTGATATCGCAAGCAAGACATTCGCTTGCGATAAAAACGACATTTCGGGCGGCATTTTCTTTCCTACGAGCATCGGCGAAAATACATTGATTTACATTGGCAAATTCTATCGCCAAAACAGACTTTTCAAACTAAAGATTTGCGATAAAAAGGTAATTTTATCGCAAGGCGAAATTTCTCCAAAAAATCGGGACAGTTTATCGCAAATGGCGAGCGCAGATTTATCGCAAGTCGCATTGTCGCAAGAGAATTTATCGCAACAAAGTTTATCGCAAACCTCGAATGAAAATTTATCGCAAGATATTTTAGAAAATTCTAAAAAATACAATCCGCTGAAATATTTTACGAAAGGCTTGCTTTTGCCGATAAGTTTCGTCACTTCCTATTCGCTCGATCCGCGCTTTGAAAATTATGGTCAGACGCAGGCTTTGCCAATCGGCATAACGTATATGACGAACAATCCGTGGAATTCAAATGTGTTCGCGATTTCTGCCGGATACAGCGTTTACACGAATTCCGTCGGCATTTCGTTTATCGCAAGCGGCGGCACGGATTCTTCGCTTTTTAAATGGCGCGTTCAATCGCACACTGAATTCGACTTCGCGGCGTGGAAACAGTCGCTTGCGATTGGAAAAATTTCTTCATATTTTCCGTTTGGAAAAAATTCCGCGATTGTGTTTTCAGACGAAGCGCAAATTTTTGTCGGGCGCGGAAACAATGTCTATTATGAATTCGATTCCAAAAACAATGTGATTTATGCTTATTCTGGAAACTACGAAATTTTCCCGACGCGGACAAATCAGCGAAATATTTTTTATGCGGAAAATGCGGCGTCGCTTTATTATTCTTCGATTCACAAATCCGGGGAAGGACTTTATGAATCGGCGGGGCTTGCGATTGGCGCGAAGCTTTTGTGCGCGGGCGTTTTCGATTTGGAAGGCTATGATTTGTACAACGATTTTTTCGCGAACATTTCGCCGTTCGTTAAAATCGCAATTCCAAAACTGCTTCCGATATCTTGCAAAGATTTTTTTGTCTACAATCTGCCGCTTACTTTGAATCTTGCGATGTTCGACAAAACGGATTGCTTTTTGTCGGCTTCTTGCGATGCGATAATTTTCGCGATGGACATCCAAAAGGCGATTCCGCTTTTGAGCGCGATTTTCGTAAACAGGTTTTATTTTTCCGCCGGATATTCGCTTTCCGTTTTGTGCGAGCCGACTTCTTTTGGAATCGCAAAATTAGGAACGCTTGCGAAAGATGCCTTCGCGGGAAAGCTCGCGCGCACTGACTATGTCAATTTGACCGGGACGCTCGCGCTTACGCCGAATTTCGGAGTGTTCGCCAACACTGTTTTTTACACCGAATGGAAATTTGAAACGAGATATTATTTTAACCGTCCGCGAAACAGCAAGTCGCCGTGGGATTTTTTGTTTGGCATCAGTTCGAATTTTATGTTTTAAGGGAGTTCCCCTAATACCCCCTGTGTGTTTGGAGGGAGACAACCCCTCTACTTTCGAAGCGGGGGTTTTCTCCCTCCAAGCCTCCCACTTTCCCCAGCACGACTTGGGGCTGTGCCCCAAGACCCCGTCGTTTCTTTGAGCACATTTTCTTTTTGAAACGCTTTATTTTTTGCACTTGCAATCAAATTAAATCTTCTATATAATTTCCTTATGGAAAAATTGAACATTCTTCTTGCCAAGGGCAGGATTTACGAATCAGTCTACGAACTTTTGAGCGATGTCGGCATTTCGATTCATTTGCCGGAGCGCACTTATTTTCCCGTTACGAATCAGGCGGACTTGGCGTTTCAAGTGGTGAAGCCGCAGATTGTCGGCGCGCTTTTGGCGAGCGGCAAGGCGGACGTGGGATTCAGCGGAAAGGATTGGGTGTACGAAAACGGCGTTCAGGGAAAGGTGACGGAAATCATGGACTTGGGATTTGACGGAGTGAAGATTGTTGCCGCCGTTCCCGACACTGTGGATTTCGCGAAATTGATTTCCTCTTCAAGCGAAAAAAATTCCGCTCCGATTACGATTGCGACCGAATACCAGAGTCTTTCGAAAAAATGGATTCGCGAGAAAAAAATAAACGGAACAGTTTTCCGCACGTGGGGCACGAGCGAAGGCTTCGTTCAGGACAACGGCGCATCGCTCGCGCAGATTCTCGTGGACAATACGAGCACTGGCTCTTCGCTCCGCGCGAACAATTTGAAAATCGTCGACACGCTGATGGAATCTTCCACGCGAATGTACGCTTCCAAAGAGGCGATGAAAGACGAGGCGAAAAAGAAAAAGATTCTCGAACTCAAGATGCTTTTCGAGGCCGTGCTGAACGCACGCGGACGCGTGATGCTCGAGATGAATGTCTTGGAAAAGAATTTTGAAAATTTGGTGAAAGGCCTGCCTTCGATGAAAAGCCCGACAATCAGCCCGCTTTTTGGCGAACGCGGCTACGCCGTGAAAATCGCCGTCAAAAAAAGCGAAGTGCCGCAGCTTTTGCCGAGGCTCAAATCGCTCGGCGCGACGGACATCGTGGAATACGAGCTTCGCAAAGTTATTCAATAAAAGCATGTCATTCCGAGCGAAGCAAACTATTTGCCGTAGATTGCTTCGTCGCTTCGCTCCTCGCAATGACAATGGCACGAGATTGTCTTTTCCACTGCGACTGGGAGAATGTTTTTTATTTTAAGGAGTAAAAATGAGAATTGCGACGGTAGAACGGAAGACCGGCGAAACGCAGATTTCATTGACGCTGAATCTTGACGGAAGCGGAATCTGCGACGTGCGAAATCCGATTGGATTTTTCGACCACATGCTGCGCTCGTTTTGCAAGCACGGGCTTTTCGATTTGAGCGGCTCGATTCAAGGCGACCTCAATGTCGACCAGCACCATACAATCGAGGACACTGGAATTGTCTTGGGAATGTGCTTCGCGAAGGCTTTGGGCGACTGCGCCGGCATTTTTAGGAGCGGCTTGTCTTTGTACCCGATGGACGAAAGCCTTTTGCGGGCGGCGGTAGATTTCGGCGGGCGGCCCTATTTGGTTTGCGAGGCGAAACTCACTGGAATTCCGCTCGTGAGCACCGACGAAAACGGCAAGGAATATTCTTTCCAGACCGACTGCTTCGAAGATTTTTGGAACGGCTTCGTGCAAAACGCGAAATGCAACTTGCATTTGGACACGTTGCGCGGAAGGAGCGACCACCACAAAATCGAAGGCCTTTTCAAGGCGGCATCGCGCGCAATCCGAAGCGCGGTGGAAATCGACCCGCGCCGAGGCGGACAAGTCCCCAGCACGAAAGGAATCATCGTTTAGAAAAGCAAAACGAAACGAAAATTCGATTTAAAGAGAACGACACTGTTTTGCCGTTCTCTTTACACTTTCCTGATTTTTTTCTCGCATTGTATAAAATATGAAATTGTGATAAAATGAATTTCATCATGAAAAAAACGAACGCTATGCGCATTTTGGAAAAACTGAATATTTCATATACGACGCTTTCTTACGATGACGACGGCGAGCACGCGCTTGCAAAGGGTGCGGCGGAAATGACGGCGCAAAAACTTGGCGTTGATCCGAGCGGCGTTTTCAAGACAATCGTAATGCGCACCGACTCAAAGGAAGTGTGCGTTTTTTTGCAAAGCGCGATTCACGAAATCAATTTGAAAAAGGCGCGCGCTGTTTCCGGCGCGAAGGAAATCGCTCCGGTGAAAAGCGAAGAGCTTCTCGCGCTTACGGGCTATGTTCGCGGAGGATGTTCGCCGCTCGGAATGAAAAAGCAGTTCCGCACTTTCATAGATTCGGGCGCGATGGGACACGAAAAAATTCACATAAGCGCGGGAGTTCGCGGCCAGCAGATTTGCCTTGCGCCCGCCGACTTGGCGCGGGCATGCGGCGCGGAAGTGTGCGACTTGGTGTTGTAATGCGATTTTGTGCATTGCAAGTAATTGGGAATAAACAGATAGTGACTGTGAATTGATGTGATGATTGAGTGTGCCGAAATCACAATGCGGAATTTGAGTTGTGATGACAACAGTTACAAAAAGGAAAAAAGAATGACGCAGGAAGAATTTGTTTTCAACAACGAAATCACGGATACGGATTTTCTCATCGAATCGTTTTTTGAATTTTTTCCGTCGTACAAAACGGAGCGGAATACAATTTTTTCGGCATGGAATTTTCTTCTCGAAAAAACAAGCGGTCTCATGCGCACTTGCGGTCGCCCATATTTTTTGCATCCACTGCGAGTGGCTTCGATTCTCGCGCAAAACAATCTTGATTCCGATTCGATTGTGAGCGGATTGTTCCACAATATTTTGAGCGTGGAAAATGTGAACGTCGAAGAAATCGAAAAAAAATTCGGACGCGATGTGGCGACCATAATTCAAGGGACTGCGAAAATCACCGCACTTCCGATTTCTTCTTCTCAGGGAGGGGTAAGGAAAACTTTGCAGCAGGCGGACTCGATTCGTAAGATGCTTTTCGCGATGGTGGACGATGTTCGCGTCATTCTGGTGAAACTTGCCGACCGTCTCGACCGCCTTCGAAATCTCAAAGGCTTCGACGAAAAGACACGCCGTGCCGTCGCGTTCGAAGCGATTGACATTTGGGCGCCGCTTGCCGACCGCCTCGGAATGTCGAGCGAAAAAAATGAGTTTGAAGATTTGAGTTTGAAATATTCCAATCCTGATGTGTTCGCGCAAATCAAGGCGATTGTCGCGCAGAAAAAAAACGAGCGTTCAGGCTATCTTGAAAAGGCGGTGAACGAAATTCAAGCCGCCGCGAAAAATGCTGGAATTGAGATTTCCGTTTCGAGCCGCGCGAAACATTTTTATTCGATTTATCAGAAGATGCGAAAACGCAACAAAGAAGCCTCTGAACTTTTCGACTTGCTCGCGTTGCGCGTTTTGTGCAAAAGTGTCGGCGAATGCTACACGATTCTCGGTCTGGTCCACAATTTGTGGAAGCCGCTGGAAGGCCGTTTCAAAGATTACATCGCGATGCCGAAATCCAACGGCTACCAGTCTTTGCACACGACGGTGATTTGCCATGGCAAGCCGCTTGAAATCCAGATTCGGACTGACGAAATGCATCGCGTGGCGGAGCACGGAGTGGCGAGCCATTGGCTTTACAAAAAAGGTTCGAGTCACGATTTGGTTGACGTGAAAAACCTTTCGATTTTCAATCGGCTTCGAAATTTGTGCGACGAACATTCCGCCGACGAGAATTTTTTCAGCGAATTCAAGAACGAACTTTTGCGTGACGAAATCGTCGTGTTCACACCGAAGGGCGACGTGATTCGGTTGCCGCTTGGTTCTACTCCGATTGATTTTGCATATGCGATTCATTCGGAAATCGGAGAGAAAATTGTCGGCGCGAAAGCCAATGGAAAAATAATTCCGCTCGGAACGCCGCTCGAAAACACGCAGATTATTGAAGTGATTACAAATCCGCAAACGCATCCCGTGGAAGGCTGGCTCAAGTTTGCGAAAACTTCGAAGGCGCGGCAAAAAATCCGCGCATGGCTTTCCGCGAACGACACGAATTATGAAACGAAAAATTCTTCGGCGGTGAAGGCGGAAAAAATCACGGTCGCTTCCTCGAACGCGCCCGCGCAAAAAATTTCGCACAAAAAAGGCACGAATCCGAATAATCCGCCTTCGCATCATTCAGGAAAAATTCGCGTGGAAAATTCCAAGGATTTTTTGGTTTCAATCGCAAAGTGTTGTTCGCCGAAATATCCCGATGCGATTTGCGGCTACGTTTCTCGCGCGCGAGGAATCACGGTTCACCGCGCGAACTGCCTGACCTATTTGCGAATCCCGAATTTGGAAAAACGTTCGGTAAAAGTTGAATGGGAAAAAGAATAGCTCTTTATTTTTTTAAGAAGAAAAAAGTTTCAACTTTTTTCTTCTTAAAAACGCGATTTTGCAATTAAATGAAAAATCGCAGTAAATTCGTATTAAAATCAGCAACGCGAGTTTTGCCGCTGATTTCAAATGTCGCTTACATAATATAGTATGCTTTTTATCTAGTGAATTTTCTTCTCCATTGAGCAGGCGTCATTTTTACTGACTTCTTGAATTGGCGTATGAAATGTTCGGGATTTGTATAGCCGCACCGTTCGGCTACGCCTGAAATCGAAATGGGCGATGAAGAAAGTAGCGATTGCGCATGTGCGATACGCGACGCGATGACATCGGCGATGCTAGTTGTCGCGAAAAAACTTTTCCACAAAGCGTGAAGATAGCCCACGCTAATGCAAAGACGGCTCGCCATTTCCGGGACGCACCATTGTGCCGAAGGACGGGCATAAATTTCGCGCCGCAATTCCACAAGCCTGTTGTAGATTTCCGGCATATTCTTCGAATCATTTTCGTCGCTCATCATAAGCAAAAGCGATTCCACCAAGTGCGCGAGTATGCTTGTGCGGCTTGTCGACATTCCGTAGAATTTCAGGCAAATTATATGAAAAAGGGAATTGAATTCGCTGGCCTTGTTTCCACGGAGCGGAATCGGTTCTCCGAATGGAAAACTGTTGTCGAGAATTGCCGTGTCGCTTTCAAAATGCATCCAACTGTCACAGTAGTTTTGCTCAAAACGCGAGACATGATAACGCTGCGCCTGACCTGGTAAAAAAAGTACGGCGCACCCTGACGGAAATTCTTTCCATTCCCCGCCGACAAAAAAACGCCCGCGTGTCTTTGTGAGCAAAAAGAGGTATTCTGGAAATCCGTTTGGTCGGTCAACATCAAATTCCCCGTCATGCTCGGAGTCTTCTCCCATGCGAATAATTGAAATCATCGTGCCCCCTCCCATCTCTCCCATATAAAAGCCATTTGCGTGAGCCACAAGCATATTACAATTTTGTAGCACTTGAATTTATTTTCGGCAAAAAATTTATATTAGAATACATCAATTTAAATGACATTACAATATATCAATTTTTTGATTAGGATAATCCATTGATTTTTCGCTTGAGGTGGAACAAAATGATTTCAAGAGGCTTTTATGAAAAACAAATTCATTTTTTTTACATTGGCGTTTGCGATAATTTCCGCGTCGTGTTCGGCAAAGAAATCCGCGAACAAATCTCAATTTCCTTTGCCGAAGTCGGCGGAGGAATCTTCGATTTACATTGAGCCGTGCCCTAAAATTGGAGACGGCTTCATTCGGGGAATGGACGCGTCGGCGGTTCTTTCCGTGGAAAAAAGCGGCGCGAAATTTTATGGCTTTGACGGCAAAGAGCAGGACGTTTTTTTGACGCTCGCACAAGGCGGAATCAACTATGTGAGATTCCGCGTGTGGAACGATCCGTTTGACGAAAACGGAAACGGTTATGGCGGCGGAAATAGCGACCTTGACACGGCGATTGAATTGGGAAAGCGCGCGACTCAGGCCGGATTGAAAACACAGATTGACTTTCACTATTCGGATTTTTGGGCAGACCCGAAACGTCAGCACGCGCCGAAGGCTTGGCAAGATTTTGACATCGAACAAAAAGCGGCCGCGCTTTATGAATTTACGAAATCCAGTTTGAACAAATTGCTTGACGCGGGCGTGGACGTGGCGATGGTTCAAGTGGGCAACGAAATAAATAACGGAATGTCGGGTGAAACTGGATTCGTGAACGTGGCGAAACTTTTGCAGGAAGGAAGCCGCGCCGTTCGGGAAGTCGCGAAATCGCGCAAAAAGGAAATCGCAGTCGCCTTGCATTACACGCACATCAACCGCGAAGCTTATCCCGATGAAGTCACTCGAATCGCGATGTCGCTCAAAAATTATAAAATCGACTATGACATCATGGGACTTTCGTTTTATCCGTTTTGGGATGGAACGATGGCGAACATGCAGAGCGTCGTGAAAATGTTCCATGACGATTACGGAAAAAAAGTTATGATTGCGGAAACTTCATATCCGTTCACGTCGGAAGATGGCGACAGTTTTGGAAACGCGTTCGCAGGAAAAGAAAAAGATTTGGTGCCCGGATATCCTGCCACGGTGCAAGGACAGGCGCGAGCCGTCCGCGATGTCTGCGCGCTTTCCGCCGAAGCTGGCGCGATGGGAGTTTTTTATTGGGAAGGCACGTGGATTCCGGTCGGCAAAGCCACTGAAGACAATTCCGCGAAATGGGAAAAATTCGGAAGCGGATGGGCTTCGAGTTATTGCGCGGACTACGATCCCGAAGATGGCGGGCTTTATTACGGCGGCGGCTCTTGGGACAATCAGGCGATGTTCGACTTTTACGGTCGTCCGCTTGAGTCGCTCAAAGTTTGGCGGTATCTTCGTTATGGCACGAAATGCCAAATCAAAATCGATTTCATTCCTTCTGTGGAAATTTCTTGCGATGTCGGCGGCACGGTGAATTTGCCTTCGGCGATTCCAGTCATAATGAACGACGGGAAAACGAGGCAAGCCGATGTGCGTTGGAATCAGGAAGACGTGGAAAAAATTTCCACGCAAAAAGCGGCGGTGTTTTCAGTTGGCGGAAATGTGGAAGGAAAAAATATTTTTGCGCGCTTTGAAGTGAAAAGCATAAATCATGCGAAAAATCCAAGCTTTGAAGATGCTGACACTTCAATGTGGAAAATAAATTCTCGCGGCGAAAATCCCACTGACTTCCAGAAAAAAGAAGCCGACGCGCATTCCGGGAAAACGGCGTTGCATTTTTATTCGGAACAAGAAATGGATTTTGAAATTTCGCAGACGCTTGAAAATCTCGAAAATGGAATTTACGCCGTTTCGCTTTTCGCGCAAGGCGGCGATGTTTCCAAAGATTCGCAGATGGAAATCTTCGCAATTTCGGGCGGCAAAGAAAGCGTTGAAACTTTTATGGTTACAACTTGGGTCGATTGGAAAAATCCAAAAATCACAGGTATAAAAGTGGACGATGGAAAGCTCACATTCGGCGCGCGAATAAAATGCAATGCAAAAGGCTGGGGAACGCTGGACGATTTTTCGGTTTTCAAAATAGATTGAAATAAAATTGCGACTTAAACGCATTCATTGAAAATGGCACTTTGTTAGTGCCATTTTTATTTTCTTTTACTTTAACGAAGCGTGTGCTTTTGCGATTATCCTGTCAAGAGTTTCGTCATTCATTTTTTCAGAATTGTTGCCGATTATTTTTAAATGCTCTTGAAGTTTTTCAAGTAAATCTTGCACAAAGGAAATTTTTGCGGTAGATTTAAGCGTATAATAAATCTGCGTGCCTACTTTGCTTGATTCAATAATTCCCGAAGCCTTCAAGACTTTCAGGTGATGAGAAACGGCAGGTCGAGAAAGCCGTGTATTGCTAGAAAGTTCGGTGACATTCTTCCCCTGTTCACCTGCGTAAAAAAGTTTGAGCAAAATCAAAAGCCTCTCAGGATCAGCCATCGCCTGAAAGACAGGGATATATTCGTTTGCCTTTTTGAAAATTTCTAAAACTGCTTCTTCCTGTTCCACGATTCTTACCTAAAAAACAAATTTGACGCGTCGCTTTTTGCTGGCGTCAAATTTGCCCATTTTTTTTACAATGAATAGCTCACCGTCAACTGAATGAAACTGTTGTCGAGCCAACCGTCGAATTCGCTGTCCTCGTCGTCGCCGAAATTGTGGATGAACAAGCCTGAAAGTTTTGCCTTCCAGCCGTCGCGGATTTTGTACGAGACTTCCGGCATCAAGACAAAATCTTTTTTCTCGAATCCGTAAATCGCCTTTACGACGGCTTCGACTTTTTCGTAATAGAAAGTGTCTTTGAGTTGCACGACAATTTTGTTGTTGCTATAGCAGCCGGTCGAATCATAATCCGTGTCAAATTGCTTGAACTGACCGTCCGTAATCTTGTCTTTTTTCAAAACAAAATTTCCAGTGCCCTGCACATTCAAATTCAAATTGTGAAGCGGAATGCCAACATCGAATCCCGCCAAATACGAGATGCTGTTGTTGTGAACCCATGGGTCGTCGCCGTCGATGTCTTTGGTGAGATTGTAGGCGAGTTCCGCGCGCAATGTGAACGGGCCTGCCGCCGCCTGCGCGTCCAATCCGAACACTTGGAGCCTGTCGTATTCTAAAGTTGGAATTCCGTCATAGCCTGGTACGCCTTTAGTCGCCATTATTGGAGAAAGCATATTCGCGCTGACTTGCTTGTAATGCCCATTATAATACGAAACACCCAAATCCACCGCGCCAATCGAAAAGTTTCCATAAACACCGAATTGACCATATTCAAGACGATTCGTGTTTGGATACATATTGTCTTGAATTTGCATCATTTCAAGAAGGTCGGAAACTTTCATTCCTTTAAGTTCCTTTTCTCCAACAATATCCATAACTCCTTTCGTCAACTTATTTACTTTTGCTGGAACCCAGCGTCCGCTTTCGGCGTAAATCTCGCCGCGCATGACCGGCGTATAGATTGCTTCCAGGCGTACTACGGACGGCGCGTTGTACTGCACGCGGAACATATATTCGCCGGCGCGTCTGTCCAAATAGTCGGGAATCAAAAAATCAGTGTAGTCGTTCGCGTTGAAATTGTCGAGGACATGAAGCTTGTCGCCTTTGCCCCAAACGACTTTCATCTTTCCTGCGCTCAAAACAAAATCGCCCAAAAACAAGTCCGCGCGGAATTCGTCGAGAATGTCGATTTGGTTGTGCAACAAAGTTCGCTCGCTCAAATTGATTTGCGCGTTGAAATTCGTAGAAGTGCCTTCGTATTCCAATCCAATTTCCACTTCTGGAATGGCGCGCGCTTCTGCCTCGCCAGCGTCATCGGAATCAAAATAGAATCTTCCGCCCAAACTCGCGTCGCCTGAAATTTTGAATTTGTCCCAAAATCCGCCCGCGCTTTCTCCGCCGGAACTTGCGCTCGAAGCGGAATCATCGCCCCAATCGTCATCCCAGTCTTGCGCGAAAATCTGCGCCAAAGAAAAAAGCGCGACAAATGAAACAAGAAAAATTTTTTTCGCAATTTTCATTTTGTTCTCCAATATTGTATGCATCGTCGTCATTGCGAACACCGCAAGGTGTGAAGCAATCCACACAAAAAAAGATTGCTTCGACTGCTCGCAAAGTGGCAAACTCGCAATGACCGCGTTCGCCGCCTTGCCCTTTATTTTGCCACTTTTCCGTTCTGCAAAAATCCTTTTGAGAAATACGCGGGATTTATCGGCTCGTCAAACTTGAGTCGCTCTTCGCTCATCACGAGACGAGTTTTGTGTCCTGTCTCCAAATTCGTCATCTCGTTTTCAAGCGGAGTAGGATAGCCTTTGATGACTTTGAGATTTTTCACTTCGAGCGTCTTGCAGACTTTGCCATTCTTCTTGCTGTACATTTCGACATAGACTGGAACCCAAGTGTCTTTGTCAACCCAAGAAATCCTATAGGAATACTGGCTTGATTTCGCATCCTTCGGAGTAGACTTGACTTTGGCGCAATTTTTGAATTGGCCTTTCGCCTCGGTTTCAGCGAGAAGTTCGTGCGTGTCTTCGTCGACATCGCGAGTAGACATATCGTCGTAAGTCGCGTCGCTTCCCATGAAAGAGCTGCTTCCCTGGCTCGCGGCGACTGGTCGAACCGTGCCGACATCAGGCAAGAAAATGAATTTCGTGTCGGCTTTTCCGCCGCCGTTTTCCTGCTGGCTGAAGCGAGTTCCCTTGACGCTCGCCGGGCTGTTGAACTGCATCACCATTGTCGAAAGTCCGTTCTCGTTTTTGCCCCATTCGTCGATGACGCGAGTTTCGGTCGCGCCGCTTTTTTCAATCAAAATCATCTGCACTTGCGCGCGAGTGAATTTCGGCTTTGCGACGTCATCGGCATTTTGCATTACAGTGCGTCCGTCCAAAGCGAACGCCGCACAACCAACTGTCAATGCGGCGAGCGTGGCCGCAATTTTCTTTGAAACTTTCATTTTCTACCTCCTGAAAATCAGCAAGACAATCCGCCCTGCTTTGCGGGTTTTCCCGCGATTATTTTTTCATTGGCGAAAGAAAAATTCCGCCAATGTTTTTCACTGTTTCGCGCTTTCGCGCATAATTTTCTCTCTCCGCAATTTTTTAGTTTTTGCTTTCTTCGCGCTCTTCTTTCGACTGCATGAATTTCGGGTCGAACGCGTTCAAGATTCCGGGAATTACTGTCATCGCCAAGAATGAACTTGAGAACATTACTATGGCGACAAGAATTCCGATGCATCGCAAAATCGAGAACTTTGAAAGAACCAAAACCAAAAATCCAAGTCCAACCGCAAGCGCATTCGTCACAATGCCGTGTCCGGCCACCGCAAATGTTTTGAGCGTTACGTTTTCCACATTGCGGTCCGCGTTGCGCAAGGCTTTGTAGCTTTCCATGAAGTGAATCGTGTAGTCAATGCCGACTCCAATCGCGACCGAAGCGATGATGCTCGTCACCAAATCCAAATGGATTCCGGCAAATCCCATCGTCATAAAGTTCAATATAATCGTGAACGCGAGCGGAATCGCGCCGATTATTCCCGCTATCGGCGACTTGAACGAAATTGCGATAATCACGAAAACCATCGCAATCGAAAAAATGATGCTCGTGAATTGGCTTGAAATTACCATGTCGCTCATCGCAAGTTCCATTTCGCCGTTTCCAGTCGCCTCGATTGTGTAGCCTTCGGGGAAATGTGTCGCCGCGAATTCTTTCGCATCCGAAATGATTCGCTTCGTTTCTTCGGTGCTGTGGCTTCGCAATTGCACTTGCATGCGAATTGATTTCGGAGCGAGCTGGTCGTCGCTGAAGCGGTCGAGCGAGCCTGAATACAAAAGCAAATATTGGCTTACGAGATTCGCCAAGCCCTGATTGTCCTTGGCAGGATATTTATCCAAATCGTAAGGCGTTTCATAATACGCAAGACCGTTGTAGTTCAACGCCTTTTCCAATTCGGCGGTCATTCCTTGCACGGTGGCATTCTTTCCGCCGGCGGCCGTGTACGCGTCCGCGAAAAGCTTGAGCGCGTCCTGCACGGTGATTTGGCTTTGCAAAATTTTCGCGTATTCGATGTTCGGGTCGACCCAGACTTTTTCCGGCGCGGCATCTCCGGCAACCTCATCGGAATCGCCCCAATCGTCTTCACCCCAGTCATCGCCTGAGTCCGCCCATTCGTCGGAAGAGTCGCCCCAATCATCACTTCCCCAATCGTCTTCAGCAAAATCTCCGCCGAAATCCGCCGCTTCATTTCCTGCCGCGTCCAACATCGGAACGTGCATCACTTGGTTCATTCGTTTGATGAATGTCGTGAACGAAACGACTTTTCCAATTCCCGTATATTTTTCGTCGAGATAATATTGCAAGTCGTCAACCGCCTTGAGAATTTCAGGCTTCGTCATGTCGCCCTTTTCCTGTCCTGAAATCACGAAGTAAAGTGAGTTTGTTCCCGCGAAATTTTCATCGACATATTTTATGTCCTTTCGGAATTTGCTGTTGGTCGGAAAATAATTCACAAGCGAAGTGTCAATCACCAACTTGCTCAAACCCCACGCAGAACACGCTACAATAACAATCGCGAAAACCACGAGACGCGCTTTTGTTCCGGTGAAAAAGTGATATATATTGTAAAGCGTTTTTCCGTTCGCTTCTTGGGAAGACGCTCCGCCGCGCCGTTCAAGTTCGCGCTCGAGCTTTTTCTTCAATTTCGCAGAAAGTTTTCCGACGCGTTTCTTTCCCACTTGCTTAAGCGGAGTGATGTAAAGCATCGCCGGAACAAATGTTATCGAAAGAATCAGCGAGAATGCGATTCCCAGCGCGGTGAAAACCGCGAAGCTTTTCAACGGGACAATCGGACTTGTGACAAGCGAAACGAAACCTGCGATTGTCGTGATGGCGGCAAGCAAGACCGCGACCCACACATCTTTCAGTCCCGCGCAAATCGCGTCAAGATGTTTTTCCTTTGTCATCTCGCCTTCAGTTTTTTCAAGGAATGCGTAATAATGCGTCATGACATGAATGCCATACGCGCTTCCGCACGCAATCAGCGCGACAGGAATGACGCTCGCCACAATCGTGAACGTAATTCCGAAAAGAGCCATAAGTCCGCAAGTCCAAACCGTGGACATCAAAACCGTGGCAAGCGGCAAAAGCGTTCCCGAAATCGTATGGAACGAAAGATAGAGCGAAATCAAAACCACAAGCGCGACGAGCGGAATCAGGCGAATCAAATCGCTTATCATATATTCCGTGGCGTTGTCGCTCAAAACCGGATCGCCGAAAAAGCGCGCCTCAAGATTGTGTCCTTCGATTTCCTCATAAGTGATTTCGCGGATTTTGTTCAAGAGCGCGATTTGCTCTTTTGAATTCAACGAAGGATTCAGCGTGGTGGCGACCTGCGCGGCGGTAAAAGTGTCGTCAACGATGACGCGGTTGTACATATCCTGCCAGTCGACAATTTTTTCTTTAATCAATTTTATGTCTTCAGAAGTGCCCGCATAATTGTCATCCACGATTTTTCCCGCGGCGAGGCCTCCGTCCAATGAATACACAAAATCGATGTTCGTGATTGAATCCACGGATTCGATTCCTTCGAGATTTTCCACGCGCTCGGAAATTTTCTGAATCACGTCGATATATTCCGGCGTCAAAATCGTGGACTTGTCGTTCGCCTCGAGCGAAACTCCAATCGGTACCATGCTTCCGAACTGTTCTTCGGTCTGAATGAGATTTTTGTAAGAATCGCTGTGGGTCGGCATGTAGACGCGCACATTGTTTTCGATGAAAATCCGAGTGAGCGGCACTGCCATTGCAACCGTAATTGCGAGACAAACAAAAATAATCAGTTTTGGATGTTTGAGAAAATTTCTCATAAAAGCAAACCTCACAAAATGTTTATTAGTTTATTCGTTCAAATATTTGAACTGATAAACACTTTATCACATTTAAAAATTTTGTCAATAGGTTTTTGAAAAAAATTTGAATTTTTTTTTTAGAAAATTTTGAAGACTCTAAAGATGCAAAGCGATGCAAAATGAAATTCATTTTTGCAAATGCGGAAAATTATGAAAAAAAATTCGCATCATAATATTCTATGACAAAAAATGTTTTTTCATAATTTTCATTCCTCTGGAATTTTGAAATTTGCATTTACGCCAATATCCGCATTGATTTTTATCTTTTTCAGCTTGAACGAAAATGACGCTTTTGCGAACGGCGCGAATTTTTTTCCGTAAGATTTTTTCTGCGACGCGCTCGCGCCGACGGAAACGCTCTTCAAAAAAGGAACGCTCGGATAATAGTAAACGCGCACGCTTTCCGAAAATTCTTTTTTCGTTTCGTCGCGGGCCAATTTTGCCGAAAACGATGCGGAAGCCGAAATGCGTCTTTTGTTTTTGAATTTGTGCGAATAGTTCGCCGTCGCGGAAATTTTCGGCAATTCCATTTCTTCATCTTCATTTAAATGCTGGCGGATTTTTATTTCCGAAACTGCAAAAGTCAATTTGGCGGAATTTGTTTTTCCCGAGAATTTCGCGCCCGTGGAAAATTTCGCGTCGAGCGAATCAAACTGATTTTTCTTTTCGTAATTTTCAATTCGGCTTTCCAAAAATCCGCCCGCACCGAATTTCAGCGATGCGCCGTGGCTCATAAAAAGCGTGAACTCTGGAACGAATTTTATTTGCCAGAGCGAAGATTTTTTCATGCCGCCGCTCGCCACAAATGGAATTGACTGCTTCAAAAAAACATTGTCGCTTGCGAACGCGCCAAGCGCAAACGCGAAACTTCCGGCGCGAAAAACGGCCTCATCGCGAAACCAAAACCTTCCGTGGCTTTCAAAATTTTCCGTGATGCCGAAAATGAATTTGTTTTTGAAAAAGGGAATCGCAATCGTCGTTTCGTTCATGCAAGAATTGAAAAGCGCAGAATTCCAAACTGGAATTTCGCTCCACCAATTGACATCGGCATTGGACGAACTTTGCGCGTAATATCGTTCGAACCAAAATCCGTTTGTAACCTTCAAAAAATTCTTGTACAAAAATCCGCCGCGCAATGTCCAAATGTACGGAATTTTTTCGCTGTCAATTTCATTTTTCGAACAAAGAAATTCCGCGTGCACAGGCAAAATTCGAACTGTTTCATTCGAAAGATTTTCAATAGAATGAAATGTCATTCGCGCGAAAATCGCGTCGTCTTTTTTCGCGGAACTTTTCGTCGGAAGCGAAGGCGAAAGGGAAGCCGCGTCGGAAAGCGTGGAAACGAACGGAGAAATCGTCGTGGAAAGCGGCGGACTTTTCATTCGCGAAGAGACGCCGAGCGAACCAAGCGCGATTTCCGCGTCAAGATTTTTTTCAAATTTTTTCAAATCGATTTTGAGCGAATTTCGGCTTTTTTCAAAAACCTCGTAATAGTCGTCCGCGCTTTTTATTTTTCCCAAATCTTCGCCGCTCGTTTTGCCGCAAGAATTGAAGTATCGGAATTCAAATGCGGACAAACGCAATTTCGCGCCATAGGCGAAAACATATTTTGAATCCGCGAAAATTTTTCCCGCGAAATTTTCGGGAAAATTAACGGAAGCCACGGTGAAAAATTCCAGCGATTCGAACGCCGAATTTTTTTGCGACGCGCTGGATTTTTTCGGGGCGCAAAATGCCGCGCCACAAATCGTCGCCCAAACGAAAAGTAGAATTGCTTTTTTCATACATATAAAGTATGAATTTTTGAAAACAAATTTACATTAAAAAAAGAAAAGATTACTTAATTTTCAACAGCGAGCGAATCTTCGGATTCGGGATTTGCTGAAAATGTGATTTGCAGCGAAGCGAAAAATCGCAGTAAATGGCGAGTTTTCGCAGAAAACTCGTATTAAAATCAGCAACGACATTTCAGTTGCTGATTTTAAATGTTTTTTTTCAGAACTGTGCATAAATAATTACGATGCGGCTTCTGTTTGAAACTTTCGGCGGACTTAATTTTACAGAAGAATTTGACTTTTTGCCGAAACTTATTTAGAATAGAATTTCAATTTTTGAGCACCGAAATGAACATTGGAATTTTTTGGGAGAACGAAATGAAATTCTTTGCCAAAGGCGCGAGCCTGTTTTTTCTGTTTTTGACAATTTTTTCTTCGCTGTCCTTTTGCAATTATTCGGACAACGCCGCGGACGAAATTTCCGAAAAAGTCGAAGCGTCAAAAAAAGTAGAAAAATCGGGAACGAAAAAAAGCAAGAAGGAAAAAGTTGAAATTCAAAATGAAGATGAATTGCCTTTGCCTGAGGAAGATTCGGAAATCGCGCTTTTCGCCATCGTCAAAGAACATTCGGAGCGCGAAGAAGTTTTGCATTGGAAAGAAGAATTCTTGAAAGAACGGCGATTCAAATTCATGAAAGACGCCGTTGAAAATTATCCTGAATACAGAATCTTCGTTCGCAAATCCGTCCGTGAACAAGGACTTCCTGCGGAGTTGGAATATCTTCCGGTAATCGAATCCGGCTATAACACAAAAGCCGTGTCGCGTTCCGGCGCGAAAGGCATGTGGCAGTTTATGTCGAACAGTGTCCATCCATATCTCAAGCTCGACGAATACACGGACGAACGTCTCGATCCGTGGAAGTCTACCGCGGCAGGACTTTCCAAATTGCAGGACAATTATAAAATGTATGGCGACTGGCTTTTGGCGATTGCCGCGTACAATTGCGGAAATGGAAAAATGCGTGCGGCGATAAAAAAATCCGGCGGTGAGACTGATTTTTGGAAATTGGCGGCGGGGGGCTATATTCCGAAGCAAACCGCAGACTATATTCCAGAACTGCTTGCCGTCGCGGAAATTTGCGTCGCGCCTCAAAAATTCGGCGTGGAAATCTTGGACTTTAAAGAAGAATTTTCCTCCATGCAAAATGAAGAGGACAGTTATGATTTTGTGACCGTAAAAAAGCCTTATTTGATTTCTTCAATTGCGAGCGAAATTCAAATCGAAGAAAACGCGCTAAAAAAACTGAACCCCTCCTTTACCAAAGGCTTTACCCCTCCCGCCACGGAAAGCACGTTGCGCCTTCCAAAAGGCATGCGTGAAAATTTTGAGGCGGCTTTGGAAAATGTACAGGAACTGGAATTTCCGTTCAAATACAAAGTCGTAAAAGGAGACTCGCTCTGGGCGATTTCACGGCGTTATGGCGTGACTGTAAAACTTCTTTGCGACACGAACGGCATAAAGGAAAACGCCCTTTTGAAAATTAATCAAATCTTGTATATTCCTTCCGTCAATTTCTAACAATGAAAACAATGAAACTTTTTCATTGTTAGAAAACGCGATTTCACAGCAAAGCGAGAAATCACAGTAAATGACGAGTTTTAACGTCTGTCAATTTTCAATAATGAAAAACGAGATTTCACAGTGAAGCGTTTTGCAACGACGCACAGGGCGAAGTTTCAAACAAAATCGCGTTTAAAATTGCCGAGTAATTTTAAACGCTAAATCAGATGCTTTCGTTTTTCTTCGTCACTTGATTCTTTGTATAGAATCGCCGTGTTTCCGATGATTCGCACCAAAGCCGCTTCGGTTTTTTGGCAGAGTTCTTCGGTGAGCGATTTTTTTTCTTCCTTGAAGTCGTTGAATTTGATTTTCACCAATTCATGGTTTTCAAGACATTCTGCGCATTTTTTTACGATGCCGTCAGAAAGGCCGTTTTGTCCGATGATTACAAGCGCGTTCAATTTGCTTGCCGCCGCGCTCAAAATTTTTCTTTGCGAACTTGTCAATTGCTTCATTTTATTTTTCTCCAAATTATTTCCATAAATTTGTTTCAACGAATCACTCGCCCTGTGCCCGAAGAATGCACAAGCCTCTCCACTTCTTCCGCGCTCACCATGTTGAAGTCGCCTTCGATGCTGTGCTTGAGGCAGCCCGCCGCCGTCGCGAATTCCAAAGCATCCTGCGAAGAAAAATTTTCATTCAACGCAAAAATCAATCCGGCTGCGAAAGCGTCGCCCGAACCAACTCGCTCCACGACATCGATTTTGTATTCGCGACTTTGCAAGGTTTTTTCGCCGTCAAAAAAAATCGCGCTCCAATTGTTCTTGCTCGCGGAAATCGATTGTCGCAAAGTGAGCGCGACTTGCGCGAAGTCATATTTTTCTGCCGCCGCCAAAACTGTCTTTTTATACGCTTCGATGTCGATGATTCCAGAATCTGTGTCGGTATGTTTAGTCTCGATGCCGAAAACGTTTTTCATGTCGTCTTCGTTCGTGATGCAAAGGTCAACGTATTTTGCGATTTCCGTCATGATTTTTTTTGCTTTTTGCTTTGTCCACAATTTGCTTCGATAATTCAAGTCGCACGAAATTTTCAAGCCAAGTCTTTTGGCTTCCTTGCAACTTTCCAGCGCGAGTGATTCGCAATTCTTTGAAAGGGCGGGGGTAACGCCCGTGATGTGAAACCATTTCGCGCCATCGAAAATTTTTCCCCAATCATAATCGCTTGTCGAAGATTCGGCGAACGAAGAATGCGCGCGATCGTAAATGCAAAGGCTTGAACGTTGTGCCGCGCCTTTTTCCAAAAAATAAATTCCGAGCCGTTCGCCGCCGCGCGCCACAAACGAAACATCCACTCCGTAACGGCGCAAAGAATTCAGTGCGGCCTGCCCCAATTGGTTTTGCGGCAGTTTCGTCACGAACGAGCAACTTGCGCCATAGTTCGCAAGCGAGACCGCGACATTCGCTTCCGCGCCGCCGAATTCTGCGTTCAGCTTTTTTGCCTGCACGAAACGTTCGTAGCCCTCAGGCGCGAGTCGCAGCATCAGTTCACCGAAACAAACAATTTTAGACATGGAAATAGTGTATCACATTTTTCGCGTTTTTGCTAGGGTGTCAAGAAAAAGCATATTGGAAAAATATTTTTTCAGCTTGTCGGAAAATCTCAATGCCTTCGCTTATCACAAAAATAACACGGCAAGCGTTCGCCTTGTCTTTAGTTTATGCGAAATTCTATGAAATGCGGTGGAAAGATATATACATTTTTCCATCACATTTCATAAAATCCGCATGGGAAATTCTACGCTACCATAACGGCATCGCTTACGGTTTCAATCAAAGTCTTTCGCTCATACTTGGACTTGTTCGCAAATCTTGTGCGCAAAACGATTTTGTAACTCGTGCCACGCTCAAGTTTTGTTGGCAATTGGAAAAGCAGCTTCGCCGGCATATTATAGACAAGTGGTGTTTCCACGGCGAACCAAAGCGTTTCGTCCGCAACAATATTTTCCTCGTCGGAAAGCGGTGCGAGCCAAACTCCCGAATCCGTCCCGCCAACACGAAGACCGCCGCCTTCCACAAGCACAGAGCCGCTTGCCGTGAGCGTAAGTCCAGTTTTACCTGTAGCGATGTCAGTGATTGAAACGATTTTCGCCTTTGGATTTTCAAAATTCGCGTGGTCGATTTTTACGTCTTTCACAGAACTGCGCAAATAGCCGCTTGGCGAAAACTTCGCCGTAAGATCGGGCTTTTCGTCCTGTCCACTTACAAGTCCTTTGCTTGCCACATAGAAAGTCCCCAGTTTTCCGAATTTCACGGCGTAGCCGTTACCCAGCGCATCGCAAATCACATCTGCCTGCGCGTTCAAAACCGAAACCGCCGTTCCCGAATTTACCGTAGGAAGTCTGCGGCACACTTCGTCGAGGATGTTCTTCGCCGAATACCTCTTCCGTTCCACCTTTCCGTGGTACATCTGCGATTCGGATTCCACGAGATTGTTTTTCTGCAAGTTCACGGAAACGTGTCCTTCCGTCTTTTCGGTCAAGTCGATGAACGACCCGCCGTCTTGTTTCATTTCAGCCATAATTGTAGGCCTCCATTAAAATAATTTTTGCAAGGCAAAAGCAAAACTTGCTTAACTCGCCCGCTAAAATCAAATATAACAGAGGTTTCCAAAATTGAAAATTGGGAAAAAAACAAATAAAATTCACAATATAATTGCGTGGTTTATAGTGGAAATACTGGCTATTCTTTCGAAGTTTCGTCGTCCTCTTTGAGGCGTTTTAACGCTAGCGCAAGCACTTCTTTCGAGTACATTTGTCCTTCAGAAGAGGGCTTGTATGGATTTTCTATTTTTGGCAATACGAAGCGTTCGCCCTCTCCAATCTTGCCGGATTTTCGGAGGACTTCCGTGTGCTCGTCTTCGATTACGCGCTTTTCTATTTCTCTTTCGCGTTCAGCGATTTGCCCTTCCAGTTCTTTATTTCTCTTTTTTATCTTGCTCTTATAAGGGAGCTTTTTGTCAGAATTTTGCAGACTGTCAAGGTTTTGTTTTAAATCCTTTAGCTTTTCATCGTTCTCTATTTCATATAAGATTTGACGTATATATTCATACTCAAGATTGACAACCAGTTGTTCCTCATCGCTCATTTTTGCCATTTCGCTTTCCAAATGTACATCGCCAAAAAATTCTTCACATCTTATTTCTTCCATTATTTCCGCGAGATCTTTCATTCTTTTGATGAAAAGTTTTGAAAGTCCTTCAAACTCCTTCGTAAATTGATTTAAGAATTCCATATAGTCCGAAATATTAATAATGAAAGGTCTTTCAAAAAAAATATCAAATTGCGCTTTGGTTCTGTTGTAGCGAGCCTTTGCGATGTGGTAGTCTGCCAAAAGCGATTCTTGCAACTTCAAGTCAATTTGCGAAAGTTCTTCGCCCGACGCTTTCCTTTCGCGAAACATCTTCATAAACCCATTGTAAATGCGTTTCACAAATTCCGCATTGAAGTTTTTAGAATCTCCGCGCCTGATTGGGTCGAGTTTTGAATCTTTTCCGGAATATTCTTTATAAAGTATATCCACGAATCGTGCCTCTTCTTCCGAAAAGTCGTATTCCCCTTTTGACTTGAGTTTTTCCGCCCATTTTTCCAATCCTAAAAGGTTTAAGATGTCCGTCCACTTCCTTGATTCGGTGTTGTAAAACGAATCGAAATCATCTGTTACGGGCTTTTCCTTTTTCGCTTCCTCGTAGCGCTTGTTTAAGATTTCTTTTAAGGTCATCTAATCCTCCAAATTTTTATAGAACAATTATAGCAAATTTCACGAGATGTTTACAGTGTGCCTTGCACTAAATGATGAATTTTCACTATGGTAAAGTAACAAATTTACACCAAGTATTAATAGCGGTAAATACCGAGTGTTACTAGCGGTTAACACTCAGTGTTAATAGCGAGTGTTACGGGGTATTTATAGCGAGTAACACCGAGTGTTAATAGCAGGTGATACTATGGTAAAATCAAGAATTTTCACTTTGGTGAAAGACAGATGTATGGGGATGTTTCTGGTGCGGTGAATATTTTGCGTTTTGTTTTATACGACTACGGAGACATAAAAGCTTCGGATTCAAAAAAATTGTCAATTTCGGCAGCGATGTAAGAAACAAGTTCTTTCTTGAATTTTTGGGCGGCAAGTTTGACATTTATTTTGCTTTTTTTGGAAGAATCTTCTTCAAAAAGATCGGCATAACAAATACCAAAGGTGCGCGCAAGAATTTCGACAGTTTCCATAGAAACACCACGAGTTCCATGTTCAATGTGCGTCATAAATGCCGTAGAAATGTCTATTTTTTCCGCTAGTTCCGCCTGCGTCCATTCCAACTGCTCGCGATATTTGCGTACATTCCTGCCGAAGGTTTTTTTTATATCTTCCATAAAAAAATAATACAACTTACAGATAGTTCTTGACATAAACACAAGGATAGTGATATAATTATCTGTAAGATAGTCATATCGCTATCTTTTAAGTTCATAGCGGCATAAGAAACGTTGTTTCGCAAAATTACCGCGTGGACCTAAAAATAGCCCTTGTACAAACTTTCATAGATTCGTGCTATGGGCAAGGAGTTTTTTATTATGCAACGAAAGCATTATAAGGTGACTTATATGATAAGGAATTCAACTTCACTAGCAACTACAAGTATTACGGCTGGTTCTAAAGCTGAGGCAAAAGCACTATTTTTGAAATCTCATCCTACAGCTGTCAAAATCGTGGCAATTTACGAAGTGTAATTTTATAAACGGAGCGAGAAAATAAAACTCAATATAATGGGGATAATATTATGGGAATTTTAGGTGATTTGGCTTTTAGACTGCTTGATGCTGCTACTATGGGTATAGCGGGCGTTGCAAAAGCGGAATTAGAGCTTTCTATTCCAAACGCAAAAATACAAGATGGGAAAGATCTTGAATTTGATAAACTTTTGAACAAATGGAGTGAAATTCTACAAAGGGTCGAGGAAGTCTCTAAAGATTCAATGACTTCATCTTTTGACAAAGAAAACTGGGATTTGAAGTTGCCAGACCAATCTTTGTTTAAAATAGAACGAGTTGAATGTGGACATTACGACACGAATCCAATAGGGTTTGAAACTTATTATCCCCAAGGCGAACTTTTTATGAATTTTTGTAATGATAAGAAAAAAATATCGCTTGATTTTTCATTTAAATGGGAAACCGAAGTAATTTTAAATCATATTACATTTGGAAGTTCGCTTACAATGATTTTGCGTTCAAATGGGGAAGAAAATATACGGGCGACTGCGATTACAAATATAGGAACATGTGAACGGGGAGAAGTAATTAGCAACTTAAAAAGTTTATTGAAAAATTTAAACAAGAACACTGGGGTTGCCACAAAAATACAGACTATTCAAGACATAAAAGTCAAACGAGATACCGTTATCAGAGAATATTTAGAGGAATATGTAAATTCATCTAAAATTTCTAAAGAAAAACAAAAAGAAATCGAAACATATTTTCCGAATCCGGTAAAATACGAAAATAAAGAAGTGTTTGACAAACTGCTTGCAAAATGGGATGGGCTGTTCCAACGCAAAGACTGGATAAAAAAGCCCAAATTTGAAGAAAAAGATGATGGAGTTCTTTGCGTGACAAAAGAATTCGATTTAAAAGTTTATTCTAATTGCGTAGAGTATTATTACGACAAGAATAACAAAGAAAATCATCTTGTTTTTGACTTGAATCCTAAGGATACAATAATAGTTAGTCAAAAGCATAATTCAACAGAAATGCGTGGCGAGGCTAAAGCGCGTCAAAATGTAAAACAGGAGAAATTATTAGCACTTATTGACCATGCAACATTTTGGCACTACAAGCAGTTCTTGAAAGATTTTTATGCCCTAAAAGAAAAAACGGAAAAAGAAGAAGCGGAGCGCAAAGCACTCGCCGCCGAAAAGGCAAGACAAGAGGCAGAAAATGATGCGTTGTCTGTGTTGGATAATATTTAAATTTGGAGAAAATTATGAAGTTGGCTGACAAGAAAAAAGAAAAAAAACCGCTTTATAATGGTTCTGTTGTGCTTGCTTACAGGTGATTTTGGTGGTCATTGTTTATATGCAAAAAGGTTTGTATTATTTTTCTTTCATTTGATATTTTTTATAAGTGCGCTTATAGCTCATACAGGTACTGAAGATTACGAATGGCTTTATGAGGATTATCTAATATTTAGGGGATTGGAGTTCATATATGTTTTGTTGGGGTTCTATAAAGACAATAAAGATGCCGCTATAAAAAAATGATTGGGTCGAGATCCTACTGACGATGAAAAACTGATAAAAGCCGTAAAAAGGGCAGGTTATTTGCCGTTCAGGAAATGCTGGATAAAGGTGCAAATGTAAATGCAAAAGTTGATAAATATGGCTACACTACATTGATTTTGGCGGCTCAAAAAGGATATCTGGATGTAGCGAAATTACTAATAGACAAAGGGACGTGCATAAACGCAAAAGATGAATTTGGCAAAACCGCCGAAATGTGGGCAATTCAAAAAAAGCATACTGATGTTTCAGATCTGATTCGCAAAACTAATGAAGAACGAGAAGAACAGATTCGTTTGGAACAGGAAAGCAAAGGAAAAGGAGATGGCCGAACAAGCCAAGAAAATCGACGATTTGCTTGACTTTTAGAAAATATGATTATGTGAACAAATATGGAGCAGGAATCTATGAATGATGACGAATACGACTACACAAAAGACCAAAACTACGACGAAACAAAAAAAGTGAGCGAGCAGGAACTTATCGACAAATATCAAAAACACTTCGACAAAAACGGTGCGATGAAGTTGCTCGTAAAACTTCGCAAGTCAACACGCAACAAGTCCAAAATCATTTCGGGGGCTACGGGCGCAATCGTCAAGACCCTCGGCTGTCTGATTTCCGCGCTGGAAAATCCCGCTACACCCGCTCGCATGAAGGCATTGATTATCGGCGCGACGGGCTACATTCTGTTTCCGTTGGATTTGATTTCCGACATGCTGCCCGGAATCGGCTATGCCGACGACTTGGCTAGCGCGGCGGGAGTGGTGGCAATGGTGGGCATTTACAGCGACTTTTCGCTGGAAAAACTCGACGCGTACATAGACCAGATGGAACGCGATGGGAAAGTATGATTCGCCAGTTTTACGGAATAAAAATCACAACGCGAAGCGCACACAGCCAAATAAGCAAGGCGAAATTCCGAAAACGATGCGCCGTCCGCATTGCACGATGACACCGCGCAACTACTCAAAGAAAACGGGGCTTATGCGAATGGGCAAGGGCTATGATTGCGACAACCTGTTGAACGCGGTGACGTTCGGAAATGCCGACGATGTGCGACTGCTCATTGAAAACGGTGCGGACTTGAACGCAAGAGGCGACGATGGCTCTACCACTCTTATAGAGGCGGCGTTCTTCGGTCGCGCCGACATCGCGAAACTGCTCATAGAAAATGGCGCGGACTTGAACGCAAGAGGCGACGATGGCTCTACCGCTCTTATAGAGGCGGCGTTCTTCGGTCATGCCGACATCGCGAAACTGCTCATAGAAAATGGCGCGGACTTGAACGCGAAAGGCGGTGATGGTTCTACCGCTCTTATAGAGGCGGCATCTGGAGGTCACTCTGACATCGCGAAACTGCTTGTGGAAAAAGGCGCGGATGTGGAAGCGCAAAATAACAACGGCTTTACCGCGCTTGGAGTGGCATTAGGCAACGGCAACGCCGACACCGTGGAACTGCTAATAAAAAGTGGCGCGGATGTAAACGCGAAGGACGGCAACGATTCAACCGCGCTCATGTACGCGGCGTTCTTCGGCGAGACTGGCATCGCGAGACTGCTCACGGAAAGCGGCGCGAATGTGGACGCGAAGGACGACAAGGGCTGGACTGCTCTTATGGCGGCGGCGTTCAACGGTCATGCTGACATTGCGGCATTGCTCATAGAAAGCGGCGCGAATGTGAACGCGAAAGACAACGATGGCAAGACCGCGTTTATGCTTGCGGAATCCAAGGGGCAAGATGATATTGCGCAACTGCTCGCAAAGGCACAAAATATATAGACTATTATAGATAGAACACAAGGGAAAACTATGATTTGTCGATTTTGTGGAATGGAAATTAAAACGCGTGGACCGTTCAGTCTTGCTTCATCGGTCAGTGAAAAATGCAACACAAGCCCTTCAAAAAAGCATGTTGCCGTAAGTGATGGTCAGCACTGTGTCTACTGCGGACAAGCGGTAAAGTCACGCGGCACAATGGGGCTTGCTTCGCAAACTGGCTTAAAATGCCCCAACTCGCCCACGGTAAAACATTCGTTGCAGTAAGTAAAAGACAAAAAGAACCTTGCAAAAAAATTGCGGCGTGGTGATTTCGACAGACGTACTCTTATAGTAACGCCTCGTGTTGCTATAAGAGTTTCTGCTTGCTCGTATTTTAACTTTGTAAAAAACTCAATTGTCACACGGATTTACGAAAGATGCTCTTTTGTGTTAGGACGGCGTTTTGAGGTTTCGACACACTCAATCACCGCTTGTTTTACCCAATTGCTTTTTTTTACGCCTTGCATTTTCTGCGATTTTTCAATATAATTACTTCAATAAAACTTTTTCAAATTATTTTACCGAGAGGAAAAAATGCTTTTTACGCCGCTTGAAATTCAAGAAACTGTGAATATGTTCATGCGCCAAAAACTTGACGTGCGCTGTATTACGATGGGAATCTCGTTGCTCGACTGTGCTTGCGATGACGAGGCGAAAGCGTGTCAGAAAATCTATGACAAGATTATGTCGCGCGCGAAAAATCTCGTAAAAGTCGGGCAGGACATCGAACGAGAATTCGGCGTGCCAATCATAAACAAGCGCATTTCCGTTACTCCGATCGCGCTTGTGGCAGGAGCGAGCCGCGCACAAAATTATGTGGAATATTGCCGGACGCTCGACAAATGCGCTCGGGAATTGGGCGTGAATTTCATCGGCGGATTTTCCGCGCTCGTTCAAAAAGGTATTACACCTGCGGACAAGATTTTAATTGAATCGATTCCTGAGGCTTTGAGCCAAACTGAGTCGGTCTGCGCTTCCGTGAATGTCGGTTCGACGAAAAGCGGAATAAATATGGATGCGGTGAAATTGATGGGAGAAATAATTAAAAAGACCGCAGAAGCATCGGCGACAAAGCCCGTCAACGGCTGCGCCAAACTCGTCGTCTTCACAAACGCACCCGAAGACAATCCTTTTATGGCGGGGGCGTTTCACGGACCTGGCGAGGGCGACAGCGTGATAAATGTAGGCGTTTCAGGACCGGGCGTGATTTTGGCAGCCGCGCGTGAATTCAAAGGAAAGCCGCTTAACGAACTTGCTGACGGAATCAAAAAGATGGCGTTTAAAATCACTCGGATGGGACAGCTTGTCGGGACAGAAGCGGCTCGACGGCTTGGCGTGAATTTTGGCATTTTGGATTTGAGCCTCGCGCCCACGCCTGAAGTGGGCGACAGCGTCGCGCGCATTTTGGAAGAAATTGGCTTGGAAGGAGCCGGCGCGCCTGGAACTACCGCCGCGCTCGCGCTTCTCACCGACATGGTGAAAAAAGGCGGCGTGATGGCTTCCACAAATGTGGGCGGCTTGAGCGGCGCGTTCATTCCTGTTTCCGAAGATGAAGGAATGATAAACGCTGTGAAACAGCGTTCGATTACGCTCGAAAAACTCGAGGCGATGACTTGCGTTTGCTCGGTAGGATTGGACATGATTGCGATTCCCGGCGATACACCCGCCACGACAATCAGCGGAATCATGGCGGACGAAATGGCAATCGGAATGGTGAACAACAAGACGACAGCCGTGCGCCTCATTCCCGCTCCCGGAAAAAAAGCCGGCGACTGGGTGGAATTCGGCGGATTGCTCGGCGGCTGCCCCGTCATTGATGTGAACCAATTCAGTTGCGCGGATTTCATAAACCGCGGCGGAAGGATTCCCGCTCCGATTCACAGTTTCAGGAATTAGTTTTTCTTTTGGACGGCACACTCAAAGAAGGCTCGATGCCGAAAAAGCAGACACGACTTATTCAAGCGTGGACGGAAATACATCAGGAAGAATTGAAAGCGAATTGGGAACTTGCAATAAACGAAGAATCGCTGTTCAAAATCGAGCCTCTGAAATAGGAAAATTATGCGAGAATATTACGATGAAAAAATAAAAGACATAGTTTTTGTCGCTTCCGAAATAATATGCGCAAAAAGCGTCGAGCCACTTGAAAACTATAGGCTTTTGATTACATTTTCAAACTGCGAAAAAAAGGTGTACGATGCGCTTGCGCTTTTGGAAAAACCGAATTTCGCTCCTTTAAAGAACAAGGCGTTTTTCAATACGGCGCGAGTTGAATGCGGCACTGTAGTTTGGAACGACGAATTGGATTTGTGTCCCGAAGATTTGTGGGAAAAGAGCAAGACGATATGATTTTATCGCGGCGGAAGGATTCCCGCGCCGATTCACAGTTTCAGGAATTAGAAAATGGGAGAGGCGATTGCGGAAGATTGTCTCGACCGCTTGTCAAAGATGTTGTTTAAACAAAACCTGCATGCAAACCTTGCGGCTTGCAACAGACACTCGCGAATAGTTTGCTCGAAAATTTGTGCCAGTTTGCGCGGGCTTTTAAATATTCCTGATGTCTTCGACTTGGATTTGCAAATCTGCGAAAATCTTTTTGAGTTTCGGCATCGTAATTTCTGCCACTTTGAGCGTAAGAAGCCGCTTGGATTTCGCCGGAAGTTCGCTTGTCACTGCGCTGATTATGTTTCCGTTTTCCGCCGCGATTTTTTCCGAAACGAGCGCCATCTGTCCGGGCTTGTCGTCGAACATTAGCGTGGCGCGAATTCCTTTTTCAGTGCCGCTGAACATATCAGTGAAAAGGCGGAACAAATCGTTTTCGGTGATGATGCCGACCACGACTCCATTTTTCACGACGGGAAGACAGCCGATTTGCTTTTCCACCATAATTCGCGCGGCGTCTTCCACGACATCATCGGGCGAAGCGGTGATTACTTTCGAAGTCATGATTTTTTTGACGTTCAGCTTCGAAAGTAGATAGCTTATCTCGTACATGTCGAGCGTCGTGGCGAGCGAAGGACCTGCCTGAAGCAAATCGTTCTTGGTGATGATGCCCGCAAGTTTTCCGCCCTTGATGACAGGCAGCTTGCTGATGTTGTTTTTGTTCATCAATTCTTTCGCTTCCGTAACGGTCGTTTCAGGCTCTACGGAAATCACGTTTTTTTTCATGACGTCTTTTACAATCATTTTTTCACCCCCAAGTTATAAAAACAAACTCGCCTATTATATGTGCCCGCTTGCGCAGACGAAACCAAACTTTTGAAAAACCGCATTTTTCCAAAAGCTCGCTTATCCATTGCAACTTATCATTTCACTACGAAATGTCTTTCTACTGCCGAATAAAATTGACATTTGTTTCGGCAGTAAAAAACTCGTTTATTTTATTTGCCTGCGCCGCAACAAGTTGCTAACGCAGGCGAAATTAAGTTCCTCGGAAACTGATGTTTCCTGCCGACTTAATTTTAAGGAGGATTTGCTATTTTGTCATCAGCATTGTCTTTGAATCAAGGTTCACGCTGCCGACATTTTCTGATGAATGGGCTTTGAGCACATTCAACTTGATGTTTCCGCCCGCGCTTTCGATGTGCGCCACAATCGCAAAATACGGAATGATTTCCGCTCGCGCAGAGTCAAGCAATTTGCCGCTTTCCTTTGTGTCGCTGAACCAAACCGTGATTTTGTCCTGCTTCGCGAAATCCGCGACGGAAGCGATGTCGGATGTGGAAATCTTGTCCAAGTCAAGTCCGTCGATCACCAAAGCCTGAACGTCGATTCCGCCGGTTTTGAGCGCGCCGATTGTATTGATTACTTTCGGCAAAGAAAAAGATTCCTGGTTGAAATTCAAAATCGTGCGTTCGCGCATCACTTCATCGCGCAATTCAGAAACATTCGAAATGTTTTTCTTTTTCGCGATTTCGCTGAACACGCTTGAATACCAAGAAATCACGTTCGAAGAATGCTGGTCGAACGAAACGTGCACGAGCGGCTTGTCGGAAATGAGTGCGTCCATTCCAAACTGAACGAGAAGCGACGTTTTTCCCAAGCCTTTTTTCGCCGTAATCAAGCCGAGTTCGCCCGCCTTGAGCCCGCCTTCGACAACTTTGTCAAAAAAGCGAATCGGACTTAAGTCCAAAAGTTCTTTCTTTTCCATAAAAATCTCCTTCGTTTTTCAGCAATGAAAAAAGTTTCAACTTCTTAAATTACTGAAAAAGTCGTTTCGCCACGAAGTGCTTTGGCAACAAGTACGCAAGTCGAAGACTTGCTGTCGAAGTTTCAAGCGGAAACGACAGTAAATGACGAGTTTTCGCAGAAAACTCGTATTAAAGCCAGCGGCAAGTTTTGACGCTGGCTTTAAATTCTCCATAATTTTTCAGCAATGAAAACGCGAGTTCTCGCGCCGTGAAAACCCGCCAATCAAAGATTGTCGCAAGACAATGTTTGATTATTTCTGTGCCGCCTTTCGCTCTTCCTGATATTTTTTCTGAAGTTCTTCGGAAACGTTGTTCGGAACTTTTCCGTACTTCAAAAATTCCATCGTAAATTCGGCTTTTCCCTGCGTCGAAGAACGCAAAATCGTCGAAAATCCGAACATTTCGGAAAGCGGCACTTCAGCATTCACGGTCGAAGTATTGTTTTCGTCCGTAGAATCCACGATTACGCCGCGGCGTTGGTTTATCAAGCCGAACATATTTCCCTGGAATTCCGTCGGGCCTGCAATCGAAACTTTCATGATAGGCTCGAGGATTACGGGCTTGGCTTTCGCGTAGCCTTCGCGGAACGCGCCGATGGCGGCCGTCTGGAACGCGATGTCCGAAGAGTCGACAGGGTGATACTGACCGTCGTTGATAGTGCAGCGCACGTTCACGACCGGCGCACCGATGAGGCTTCCCGTCTCCATCGCCCGCTTGAAACCCTTGTCGCAAGACGGAATGTATTCGTTTGGAATCGCGCCGCCTTTGATTGAGTCGACGAACTCGTAGTCTTTTTCCGTAATCGGTTCCATGAAGCCTGCCACGCGTCCGTACTGTCCCGAACCACCGGTCTGCTTTTTGTGCGTGTAGTTGAAATCCGCGCGCTGAGTAATCGTCTCGCGGTACGCTACCTGAGGCGCGCCCGTTTCCACTTCGCATTTGTATTCGCGGCGCATTCGCTCGACATAAACATCAAGGTGCAATTCGCCCATTCCCTTGATAATCGTTTCGTTTGATTCGGGGTCAAGGTAAGTCTGGAACGTCGGGTCTTCTTTCGTAAAGCGGTTGAGAGCCTTGGACATCTGGGCCGCGGTGTTCTTGTCCTTCGGTTTGATGGAAAGAGAAATAACCGGAGCCGGAACATACATTGAAGCCATAGAAACGTTCAGTCCGCCGCTGGTGAACGTGTCGCCAGAAGCGCAGTCGATTCCGAAAAGCGCGACGATGTCTCCAGGTTCTGCGACGTTGATGTCTTCCATCGCCGAAGCGTTCATACGAACCAATCGTCCCACCTTGAAACGCTTGCGCGAACGAATATTGTAAAGTTCGTCGCCCTTTGAAAGCCGACCCTGATAAACGCGAACGTAAGTGAGCTGGCCATATTGTCCGTCGTCAAGCTTGAACGCAAGCGCGACAGTCGGCTTGTTCGGGACGGATTCCAATACAATCGGAGCCTCGTTGTTGTCCAAGTCGAGCGCGGTGTTCGTAACATCCGTCGGACACGGCAAATAGCGCAAAACGCCGTCGAGCAAAGGCTGGATTCCTTTGTTCATGTGCGCGCTTCCGCAGAAAACGCCGACGAATTGCTCGGAAAGCGTTCCGATGCGAATCGCCTTGATGATTTCCTCTTCGGTTTCCGTTCCTTCGAGAACGTGCTCCATCAAAGTGTCGTCGAACATCGAAGCCGCTTCCACCAATTCCTGGCGATATTTTTCAACATCGTCTTTCATGTGCGCCGGAATTTCCGCATAGCGAAGTTCGTTGCCGTCGTGTCCTTCAAAATAAATCGCCTTGCGGCTGATCAAATCCACGACACCTTCGAGCTTGTCTTCCAAGCCAATCGGCAATTCCATCATGTAGGCGTTGAGTCCGAGCTTTTCGCGAAGCTGCATCCGAACGCGCAAAGGATTCGCGCCTTGTCGGTCGCACTTGTTGACGAAAGCGATTCGAGGAACATGATAACGCTTGAGCTGGCGGTCGACAGTAATCGACTGCGACTGAACGCCCGCGACCGCGCACAAAACCAAAATCGCGCCGTCCAAAACGCGCAATGATCGCTCAACTTCAATAGTAAAATCGACGTGGCCGGGAGTGTCAATCAAGTTGATTGTATAATCCTTCCAGTGAACCTGCGTTGCCGCCGACTGAATCGTAATTCCACGCTCGCGCTCAAGATCCATCGAATCCATCACTGCGCCAACACCGTCCTTTCCGCGGACTTCGTGAATCTGGTGAATCTTGTCGCAATAAAACAAGATGCGTTCAGAAAGAGTCGTCTTGCCCGAGTCAATGTGGGCGCTGATACCGATATTTCTTACTTTGGAAATATCATAGTCCATAATGTACCTCTCAAAAGATATTTTTGCAATGTTTAATTTTAATGAATTTTTTCAAGTTGTTCAAGGGGTTTGCCCGGGAATTTTGCAATTTGAATTCGCGCGCAAATCCGCGTTTTTTTTCCGGCGAGAAAATTATGTAAAATAAATTTGACATCCGAAAAATTCTGCGTTAGAATATTTGTATTGGCTTTTTATCAGGAGAGAAAAATGAAGAAAATTATTTTGAATTCGTTTGCGTTGATTTTTGTCGCGATGCTTTTTTCTTGTTCGAAGCCAAAAACTCCCGCCGACATTGCGCGGAAGGCCAAAGTCAATTTTGGTTATGCCGTAAAAATTGGCGATGTGCTTGGCGAGAACGGCGATTTCACTGCGGAAAATTTCAGCGCGCTCGTTACGGAGAATATGTTCAAATGGTCGGAAATTCATCCTACGAAAAAATTGTGGAATTTCAGCGATATGAACATGGTTCTCGATTTCGCGGAAAAAAACAAAATGCGCGTTCGTGGGCACACGTTCATTTGGCATCAGGGCAATCCAAGTTATTTGTCATCGGAAAAAAATCCCGAAGTTTTGCGCGCGCTTTTGGAAGAGCAGATTACCACTTTGATGACGCAATACAAAGGCAGAATTTATGAGTACGATGTCGCGAATGAAATTTTTGAAGAGGACGGCTCTTTCCGAAAAACGTTTTGGCACAATGCGTTCGGCGAAGAAATTTATGAATACGCGTTCACGCTTGCGCGAAAAATCGATCCTGAAGCGCGACTGCTTTTGAACGACTACAACAATGAAAATGTCGGATATGCCAAGTCGGACGCGCAATACGAATTCGTAAAAAAGCTCGTGGAAAAAGGCGTTCCGATTGACGGAATCGGATGCCAATTGCATTTGTCCGAGGACGGCTATTTTGACAAAGAAAAAATTCGCGCGAACATCCGGCGTTATGCCGAACTGGGGCTTAAAGTTTCATTCACCGAAGTTGACATTCGCGTGCCGCTTCCGCCGACTGAAGAAGCCCTCGCGCATCAAGAGCAAATGTTCCTTGATTTGATGGATTTGGTTTTGACCGAGCCGAATGTGGACACGTATATTTTTTGGGGCTGCACCGACAGAAATTCTTGGGTGAATTCTTTTTTTCCGGGCTATGGAAGGCCGCTTCCATTCGACCGTGATATGAATCCGAAACCCGCGTTCATGAAAATGGTTGACATGATGAAAGACAAAAAATGATTGTGCGCCGAAAATGAAACGGTGTCGCGCGAATTTCGCGGCACTGTTTTAAAATTACGATTGAACTTTTAATTTAGGAGGAAATATGCCTTGTATCAATGCGAAGGTTTCCGTGCCGCTTGAGCCGGAAAAAAAGGACGCTCTCAAAGCGGATTTCGGAAAAGCGATTTCACTCATGGGAAAGCCCGAAACTTATCTGATGGTTTGCCTTGAGGAAAACGCCACGATTTATTTCGGCGGAAAAAAATTGGAGCGCGGCGCGTTCGTGGAAGTGAGCGCGCTCGGTCAAATCGACAGCGGCCAGTCACAAAAGATGTCGGCGGAAATCTGCGACATTTTGAAACGGCGGCTCGACATTCCGGGCGACGGCGTTTACATCACGTATCAAGGCTACAAGGACTGGGGCTGGAACGGCGGCAATTTTTAGTTTTTATGAAAATTGCTCTTGACAAAATTGCGAAAGGGAAGTATTATTGGAATTACCGTGCTCGAGCACGGTAAAAGCGAGTTTTGGAGAATTTATGGCGTATTTAATTGGCGTGGACCTTGGAACTTCGGGAACGAAAACAGTTTTGTTTGCGGAAGATGGCACGGTGGCCGCTTCCTGCACAATCGAGTATCCGCTTTATCAGCCGCAGAACGGCTGGGCGGAGCAAGATCCGCTTGATTGGTGGAACGCGGTTTGCGGCACGACGAAAGCCGTAATCGCGAAGGCGGGCATTTCCGCGGGCGAGATAAAAGGCGTGGGACTTTCGGGGCAAATGCACGGCTTGGTCATGCTTGACAAAGGCGGAAGCGTTTTGCGCAAGTCAATCATTTGGTGTGACCAGCGGACCGCCAAAGAGTGCGAGGAAATCACGCAAAAAGTCGGCGCGGAAAATCTCATCAAAATTACCGCGAATCCCGCGCTCACCGGATTCACCGCGTCGAAAATAATGTGGGTGAAAAACAACGAGCCTGAAATTTATGAAAAATGCGCGCACATTCTTTTGCCCAAAGATTTCATCCGATACAAGCTTACCGGCGAATTCGCGACTGAAGTGAGCGACGCGAGCGGAATGCAGCTGCTCGACGTGCCGAACAGAAAATGGTCGGAGCAAGTTTTGGACGCGCTTGGAATCGACAAGTCGCTTTTGGGAAAAGTGTACGAATCGCCTGAAATCACCGGCAAAGTCACGAAAGCCGCTTCGGAGACGACAGGGCTTGCCGAAGGCACGGCGGTGGTCGGAGGCGCGGGCGACAATGCGGCGGCGGCGGTCGGAACGGGCACGGTTTTCGACGGAAAGGCTTTTACGACGATTGGGACGAGCGGCGTCGTTTTCGCGCACACTTCGAAATTGAGCATCGATCCGAAAGGCCGCGTCCACACTTTTTGTTGCGCAGTTCCGGGCGCGTGGCATGTCATGGGCGTGACGCAGGGCGCGGGGCTTTCGCTCAAATGGTTTCGCGACAATTTCTGCCATGAGGAGATGGTTGCGGCGGCGGGAATGAAAAAAGACCCGTACTTTTTGATGGACAAACAGGCCGAGCAAATCCCGATTGGAAGCGACAGACTTTTGTACCTGCCTTATCTGATGGGCGAGCGAACGCCTCACCTTGACCCGAATTGTCGCGGAGTGTTTTTCGGGCTTTCGGCGATGCACACGAGGCAGCATTTGCTTCGCGCTGTAATGGAAGGAGTGACATTCAGCCAGCGCGACAGCGTGGAAGTCTTGCGCGAGATGGGAGTTTCCATAGATGAAATGCTCGCGTGCGGCGGCGGCGGTTCGAGCGCGCTGTGGCGGCAGATGCTCGCGGACGTTTACGGCTGCCCGGTAAAAACCGTGGTTTCCAAAGAAGGTCCTGCTCTCGGCGTGGCGATTCTTGCGGGCGCGGGAACGGGCGTTTATTCGAGCGTGCAGGACGGATGCGCGGCGGTGATAAAGACAAATCCTCCGCAAAATCCGATTTCTCAAAACAGCGCGGAATACGAAAAATTCTACAATATTTATCGCGCGCTTTATCCTGCACTCAAAAACAATTTTTCGGATTTGGCAAAAATTTAGAATAGAAAATTGAAGTTTCTATGAAATTGATTTTTGGAGGAACTATGAAAATAAAGTCTGTGTTCAGCAAAAAATTTGAACGCTATGGAGAAGTGTTGCGCGGCTATGATGTCGGCGACTTGCTGCAAAAATTGGATGAGACGACCGAAAAGCCTTCCGACAAAGTGATTTACGAGCCGAGCGATTCTGGGCTTGAATCGCTTGCGGTCGCGAAGCAGTTTTCGACGAACGCTTATGGCGGAATGCCGATTCAAGTCGGATATTGCAACGGCTTCAACACGAAATTGAATTGCCTTGAATGGCATCGCGGAAGTGAAATCAACATTCCTTCGGGAGACATCGTTTTGCTTTTGGCTCCGCTTCAGTCCGTGAAAAAAGGCCGTCTGCACACGGATGCGGTGGAAGCGTTTTTCGTGCCGGCGAAAACCGTCGTCCAGATTTACGAGACGACTTTGCATTACGCGCCGTGCAACGCGGTAAACGGCAATGAAGTTTCAAATGACGGATTCCGCGTGATTATAATTTTGCCGAAGGGAACGAATTTGGAAAAACCAAAAATCGGCGAAGTGGACGCGGAGGACAAACTTTTGTGGGCGGCGAACAAATGGCTCATCGCGCATTCGGACACGAGCGAGGCGAAGGCGGGCGCGTTCGTAGGACTTGACGGAGTAAACATCGACTTGACATCAAGTAATAGGCGAAAATAAGTAATGGGCAATGAATAGTAAGTAATAAAATGTAAGGAAAATTCGCGTTGCGAATTTTGATATAACCAAAAATTTGAGTTTAGAGAAAATGCGAAAGACATTCGCGAAGAAGCAGGAGAAAGGCAAAGTCGCTCTGATTGCGGCAAGGAATGACGCGAGTTTTCGCGTAGCGAAAACTCGTAAGCAATGCGGAGCATTGCGATTTTTGACTTTTCTCACTGCGACTGGAGATTGTTTTTTCAGAGTTTTTTGGAACTTGAAATTGGGTTAAATTTTTTTCAGAAATAAGGAGTTTTTTATGGCAAAGATTGGAAATGTTCCGCAGGTGAAATTGGGAATCATCGCCGTGAGCCGCGACTGCTTCATCATCTCGCTTTCGGAGAGCCGACGCGCGGCAATCGTCAAGGCTTATGGCGACGCTTCGGAACTGTACGAATGCAAGGTTACGGTGGAAAACGAACTTGACATGCTCAAGGCGATTGACGATGTGAAAAACGCCGGTTGCAACGCGCTTTGCGTTTTCTTGGGAAATTTCGGACCTGAAACTCCCGAAACGCTCATCGCAAAGAATTTCGCAGGCCCTGTAATGTACGCGGCGGCGGCGGAAGAGCGCGGCGACAATTTGATTGACGGACGCGGCGACGCTTATTGCGGCGTTTTGAACTGCTCGTACAATTTGGGCTTGCGCCATCTTAAAGCAGTGATTCCGGAATATCCGGTCGGCACTGCCGAAGAAGTCGCCGCGATGATGAAAGATTTCATTCCTGTGGCGCGCGCGCTCATCGGACTTTCAAAGCTCAAGGTGATTACATTTGGCCCTCGCCCGCAGGACTTTTTCGCCTGCAACGCGCCCATCAAAGGCTTGTACGACATCGGCGTGGAAATCCAGGAAAACTCGGAATTGGATTTGCTCGTCTCTTACAAGGCGCACAAAGACGATCCACGCATTCCCGAAATCGTAAAGGAAATGTCCGAAGAACTCGGCGCGAAAGGAAACAAATATCCTGACTTCTTGCCGCGAATGGCGCAGTTTGAAATTACGCTTTTGGACTGGGCGGAAAAAAACAAGGGCGCGCGCGAATATGTCGTGTTCGCCGACAAATGCTGGCCGGCTTTTCCAGAAGCGTTCGGCTTCGAGCCGTGCTATGTGAACAGCCGCTTGGCTTCGAAAGGAATTCCTGTCGCTTGCGAAGTGGACATTTACGGCGGACTTTCCGAATACATCGGCACTTGCGTTACCGGCGCGCCAGTCACTTTGCTCGACATCAACAATTCCGTTCCCGCCGACATGTGGCAGAGCGAAATCAAAGGCAAGTACGACTACAAACTCACCGACACTTTCATGGGCTTCCACTGCGGAAACACGCCGTTCTGCCGGCTTTCCGACGCGAGCTGCCCCGCGGTAAAATTCCAGCTTATCCAGCACCGCTTGCTCGAGCCGAAAGGAAGCGAGCCTGATTTCACTCGCGGCACTTTGGAAGGCGACATCGCCGCCGGCGACATCACGTTCTTCAGATTGCATGCGAACGCGGACGGAAAATTGCAGGCGTACATCGCGCAAGGCGAAGTTTTGCCAGTGGCGACGCGCTCGTTCGGCGGAATCGGAATTTTCGCAATCAAGGAAATGGGCCGCTTTTATCGCCATGTTTTGATTTCGAAGCATTATCCGCACCACGGCGCGGTGGCGTTCGGGCATGTCGGAAAAGCGTTGTACACGGTTTTCCAATATTTGGGCGTACCCGACATCGCCTACAACAAGCCTGCGGGTCAGCTTTACTGCGATGAGAATCCATTCTGTGTTTTGCAACAGTGAAGAAAGTAACAACTTTCGAACTGTTGCAAAAGTCGTTTCGTGGCGAAGCAAGAAACGACAGTGAATAGGCGAGTTTGCGTTGCAAACTCGTATTAAAATCAGCGGCGACATCACGACGCTGATTTTAAATGTTCGCATAAGTGATGAGTGAATTGTCAAATTCGGGAATTGTTGAAAACATAACTTCGTAATGAAATGAGCGTAACGATAAAGGACATCGCAGAAAAGGCGGGGGTTTCGCGCGGAACGGTTGACAGAGTTTTGCACAACCGTCCTGGCGTGAATGCCGCCGTCGCCGCGCGCGTGAAAGACATCGCCCGAGATTTGGGCTTTGTCCCAAACCGCGCGGGCAAAGTCCTTGCCGCCCGAAAGCAAAATATAAAATTCGCCTGCCTCTTGCCGGATGCGTCGATTCCGTTTTTCAGCCAAGTGATAAAAGGATTCGAGCGCGCGCAAAAAGAACTTTGCGATTTCGGCGTTACCTTGAAATTCTTTTACGCCGCAAAATATGATGAGAAAAATCACATCGACGCGATAAGGAAAATTTCTCGCGGCACATTTTCGGGAGTGTGTCTCACCACGCTTGACACGCCTGAAGTCCAGCTTGAAGTGAACAAAATCGTGCAAAAAGGAATTCCCGTCGTCAGCGTGAACACCGACATCCCGGACAGCGGGCGCATTTGCTATGTGGGCACGGATTATTTCCGTTCGGGAAAAACCGCCGCCGGAATGCTTTGCCTCATCAACAAAGAAAAAATCAACGCGCTGGTCTTGGCGGGCAGCTACAATATGCGCGGCCACAAAGAACGAATCAAAGGCTTTGTCAGCGGGCTTGAATCGCACAATGCCGATTTCACCGTGGCAGACAAAATCGAGTCGTTCGACGACGACGCGACCGCCTACGAAAAAACCCGAATCGCATTGCAATCAAATCCAAAAATAAATTGCGTTTTCGTAGCCTCGGCGGGAGCGGGAGGCGCGTGTCGCGCCGTGCAGGAATGCGGCAAAAAAATCAGCGTGCTCGCCTTCGACGAAGTTCCGCAAGTGACGGAATACTTGAAAAGCGGTTTGATTGACTTTACGATTGACCAAGAGCCGGAAATGCAAGGCTATATCGGAATAATGCGGCTTTGGTCGTGGCTCATGGAAGAAGGAAAGCGCGACGCGAAAGACTACATCACACAGACCGTGATAAAAATCGCCGAGAATATGGACGCTATTTAAAATTCCTTGAACGGCTCGTCGAACCCCTCTTCCAGCCAAAGTGAAATGCTTTCGCTCGCGCTTCGGATTTTCATCGCGCGGTTTTTTCCAGTAATCGAACATTCCCAAACCACGCCGACCCGCCAGCCTTCTTTTATGAGCTGTTCGATTTCCGCCGCGTCGCGATTTTTGTTGCGCTCGATTTTCGCACGCCAAAATTCAGTGTTCGTTTTTGGAATGCGGTATTTTTCGCAAGACCTGCGTCCAATTAAATGCCCGTGCCAAAAGCATCCGTTCACGAAAATGAGCGCATGATAGCGCGGAAAAACGATATCAGGATGACCGACCAGGCGCGCGTAATTTTTTCGGAAACGGAAGCCCAGCGCGTGCAACGCCGAACGCACGGCTTTTTCAGGGCGCGTGTCCGTCGAATGAATTTGCGCCATCATCCAAGAACGCTTTTCCTTTGTAAAATTGTCCATCTGATATAGATTTCTCCGCTCGTTCGAAATGCCAAGTCGCCACGCGGCCGCTGATTTCGCAAGGCGAAACTCGCCAACCGTTTTAGCTGCAAGTTGCGCCGCTTTCCCCAAATTGAATTTCAGCGCTGCAATTCGTACAAAATAATGCTCGCGCTTTGCGCGACGTTCAGGCTTTCGATGGGCGCGACATTTCCGTTCGACGCGCCGTAATGCGGAATCGAAATTATCTCGTCGCACATCGCCCTCACTTCCTGGCTGATTCCGTTTTCTTCGTTTCCCAAGATTATCAACGCGCCGTTTCCCTTGCACAGGCTTTGCAATTTGCTCGCCGGAGTTTTGGCGGAAGCCGCCGTTCCAATGCGAATTATCTTTCCCTGAATCGCCTGAAGCAATGCTGGGATTGACTTGACGGAAAAAATATTGACGAATTCCATTCCGCCTTGCGCCACGCGGTACGAACTTGTCGTGATGGAACTTTGCGATTCGTCTTCGGGAATGACGATGTTCTTCATTCCGAAAAAAGCCGCGCTCCGCACGATTGCGCCCAAATTGTTCGCGTTGCCAACCCTGTCAAGCAAAAGCGCGTTCTCTTTTTTCGCCACCCATTCGTCCACGATGTCAGTGTTTAGCCGCTGGATTTCCGGGGCCTCAATCATCGCGACCACGCCCTGATGATGCACCGTTCCTGAAAGCCGCTCGAGTTCAATCGCGTCGCGCACTTGATTGTAAGGGGCTTTTCGAGCCGCCAATTTTTTGCACAAGCCGCCGAAAAGCGGGGCGCGCTCCGCCGTAAAATACAAGCGCGTGATTCGCTCGGGATTTTTTTTCTCAAGCGATTTTACCGCCGCGAATCCGCAGACGGCAAGTTCATTGTTCAATTTGTTTTTCATTTTTTCTCCAATTTTCAAAATTTAGCGTAAGCATTTTACCGCTTCTTTGCGATTACCTTTTATGACAGATTTTAAGATTGTTTCTATTTTATATGATTATTATATAAAATTTCAAGGAATTTGGGAAGATGATTTTGAAAAGTCGGCGGCAAATCGATTTTTTTTGTAGATTGCCCCGCCAAAAAGTCGTGAAATAAAGCCTTGTGCGCACAAGAAGATGCTGTCAGTACAAAAAGATTATGATTTTGTACCAAAAATACTTTGCTGTTGTACCAAAAAGATTATGTTTTTGTACTTAGTAGAATAATCTTTTTGTACCAATAAGATTATGTTTTTGCACCAAAAAGATTTTGTTTTTGTACGCACAAGAAGATGTTGTCAGTATGAGGGGAGGAGAAATTTTTGCTTTTTTGGGGACAGGTTATGAATTTGCGGATTGTTTTGTTTCGTGCTCAAAGTGAATTGGGTTGTATATGGCATATTTTTGAAAAAAGTATTAAACTGTCACTATGCTCAATTCTCATTTAACTTTAATAATTGATAATTCTGCTCCACAAAACCAATCTCCATTTTTGACAAGACAAATAGACAGTATATTTTTCGACGAGGAAAATGCGAAGTACAAGATTACATTCAAATCAGGAAAAGAATTTTCATATAACGAAAAACGCATTACTGTTCTAAAAAATCCAATTCACTTAAATCCAGAAAAATTCTACATTAGCCGCAGTGAAAAGGAATTTTCAAATGTTTCAGATATTTTCGAGTTTGAGGATAAAAACACAAGTCGCAAATATTGGCACATCGTCTTTGAAAACGGAAGTGAAAGAACTTATGATTTTGCTGATTTACACATTGAAATGTCTGTATTAGATGACCATGTAGCAAAAAACACTTTTGAATATATAAAAGCTCTCGCCTCTGCAAGCGAATTGAAAAGTGAAGACGATACAAACATTCTTTTAAAGTCGTACAGTAAAATTGCAAAAATAAAAACAGATTGCGCACTTGCCCTTTATTTGGATCCAAACAATTTAAAGCCAAAAGTGTACGACTATGAAAATGTCATTTTTCCATTTGGTTGCAATTCAAGCCAAATAAAGGCCGTACAAAATGCTCTTTCAAATCAAATTTCGATTATTTCAGGACCTCCAGGAACAGGAAAGACGCAAACAATCTTAAATATAATCGCAAATATTTTAGTGCAGGGAAAAACTGTTCAAATCGTATCCAACAACAATGATGCGACATCTAATGTGCTTGAAAAGTTGAAAGATGAAAAATACTCGCTTGATTTTGTGGCGGCGCATTTGGGAAGGAAAAAAAATAAAGAAAAATTTATTGACGAACAAAAAACAGAATATCCCGAAAATCTTGAGGAAATGAAAATTCTTTTTGAGCCATTGCAAAAAGAAAAACTTTCAAATCTTTTTTTTAAACTAAAGGGCATTTTCGATGTGCAGGAAAAGTTGGCTAATACAAGAGCGGAATTGGAATGTCTGCGTTTGGAAAGAGAGCATTTTGAAGCCATTCATAATTGCAAGGTAAGAACGCGAAAAAAACTAAGCGCAAAAACATATTTTCTGCTTTGGCATAATGTCCAAGAGTTTTCGGACAAAGAAAAATGCATTTCTTTTTTTCTCAAACTAAAAATCAGATTCAAATATGGCATTGGAACTTGGAGTTTTTTCAAAAATGACAGCCTTGAAATGATTGCAGTGTTCAAGAATCAATTTTACGCTCAAAGACAAAGTGAACTGGAAAATAAAATCGATGAATTGGAAGAGGAAATTAAAAATATAAACGCAAAAGAGACTTTGAACGATTTTTCAAAAACATCTCTTGAATATTTAAAATCTATTCTTGCAAAAAGATACGACACTTCAAAAGCCCGTGCCATTTTTACCGAAGAAGATTTATACAGGAATTATGAAAGCGTTCAAAAGGAATATCCTCTGATTTTAAGCACGACCTTTTCCTCGCGCAACAGTCTGAATCCTCATGCTGAATTTGATTATATGATTATGGACGAAGCCAGTCAAGTTGACATTGCGACCGGCTGTCTTGCGCTTTCAAATGCGAAGAATGCAGTCATTGTCGGCGATTTGAAGCAACTGCCGAATGTGGTTACACAGGAAAACAAAATCAAACTTGAATCAATTATACGCGATTTTTCTGTTGACGAAAGCTATAACAGCGCGAAATACAGTTTTTTAGAATCATTGAAAATGGTTATTCCCGAAATCCCCGAAACTCTTTTACGCGAACATTATCGTTGCAGTCCGAAAATAATAGGTTTTTGCAACCAAAAATTTTATGGCGGAAAACTTTTGGTCATGACAGAAGATGAAATTGCAGATTCGATTTCTGTCATAAAAACTGTTCAAGGAAACCATGCAAGGGGCAAGACAAATTTGCGCCAGGCAGAAGAAATTCAAAAGATTGTTTTGGAGGAAAGCAAGAATTTTTCATGCAAACAAATTGGAATAATCGCGCCATACAATGCCCAAGTGGATTTGTTGAAAAATTTGGTTGGCGATAAAATTGATGTTTCCACCGTGCATAAATTCCAAGGCAGGGAAAAGGATTTTATTATAATTTCGACCGTCGATAATGTTCCGACTGAATTCTCCGATGATCCAAATTTGTTGAATGTGGCAGTTTCACGGGCAAAGAAAAAATTGACACTTGTGATATCCGATGAAGCTGAACGCGGAAAGGGAAATATTGCCGACTTGATTTCTTACATAAAATATAATTCGGGAAAAATCAATAGTGGAACAATTCGCTCTGTATTTGATTATCTTTACGCACAGTTTAATGAGACAAGGCGCGAATTCTTGAAAGGAAAAAGGCGCATTTCGCAATTTGATTCTGAAAATTTGTTTTATATGGCGATGCTTGATTTTCTTGAAGAAGAATTTCCTAATTTGGGAATGCTGTGTCATTGTCCGCTTCGAGAGATTATTGGCGAACAGAGTTTTATTTGCGATGAAAAACTTTTACGATATGCGATGCATCCTTGGACACACATGGATTTTTTGGTTTATAGCAAAGTTTCCAAACTTCCAGTCATGGCAATTGAAATTGATGGCTGGCATTTTCATTCAGCGAAAAACATAAAGGCTAAAATGCAGTCGGAACGAGATAAAATGAAAGACGAAATTTTATTATTATGCAATCTGCCTTTGCTACGACTTGCGACAAACGGTAGTGAAGAAATAAGGAAAATTCGGGAAAGGTTAAAGCAAGTTTTAATTTGATTTTGTTGTAGGACGACATTTTATATTTTTCTATAAATAAATGCTCTTCATATACCGCAGTGTTGTAATCGCATAAAACTATTTCTCATATCCAGTTTCCCTCTTTATCAATTCCAATTTTTCTGTTACAATGAAAACATGAAACACGAAATGCAAATCTTGCAGGAAGCGGCGCGGCGTTTCGGGCCGCTCTGCGTCGGGCTGGACACCGACCCTTCTTACATTCCGCAAAATATTTTGAAAGGATTCCGCTCGCCTGCGGAGGCGGTTCTTGCCTACAACAAAGCCATCTTGGAGCGTGTTGTCCGCGACGGAAGCGCGTGCTGCTTCAAAATTCAGGCGGCGTATTACGAGGCGATGGGCTTGCAGGGAATGGACGTTTTCGCGCAAACTGTGCGCGCGGTGCGCGATGCGGGCTTTGTCGCTATCAGCGATGTGAAGCGGGGGGACATAGCGGCGAGCGCGCAGGCATATGCTCGCGCTCATTTTTCGGGCGACTTTGAGACCGACATAATCACCGTGAATCCTTACATGGGATTCGATACGCTCGAGCCTTTTACGCAAATGTGCGTGGCGCAGAAAAAAGGAGTTTTTGTTTTGCTTCGCACATCAAATCCCGGAGCCGCCGACATCGAGCAAAAAGATTTGGCGCAAGGGGGGCGCGTCCTTGACTGCGTAGGCGCGGAACTCAATCGCATTGTGGAAAAAACGCAATCTGATTTCCCGGAACAGACTTGCTCTTGCGTGGGCGCGGTCGTGGGCTGCACTCACAAGGATGACGCGGAATTTTTGCGCAAAGCCTATCCGAAGATTTTCTTTTTGATTCCGGGTTACGGTGCGCAAGGCGGCGACGCTGAAATCTGCGCGACGCTTTTGCGCGAAGCGGGCGGCGTGGTGAATTCAAGCCGGGGAATTTTGTGCGCGTACAAAAAAGATTCTTCGCTCTCGGAAAAATTGGCGAGCGATTCGCTTACGATGGAAGACATCGCTGAAAGCGCGGCGCGTGCCGCCGTGGCGAGCAAAAAAGATTTGGCGAGGTTCGTATGAGCGGAAATTCAAATTGTTCAAAAGAGACAGTTCCAGTTTTTTGCGAAGCGCAAGTGGAAAATTGTTTTTGCTTGGAAAGCGCGTTTCCAAAGGGAAGCGTCTTTTCGCTTGCCGTTCGATTTGCGGCGCAGGAAGATTCCATTCCTTCGTCTGGGCAGTTTTTCATGCTTCGGGCAAAATATTCGCAGGTCTTGCTCGCGCGTCCAATCAGCGTTTTCGATGTGATACCTAATACCCCTATGGGGTATATTCAAGTTGAATTCCTGATTTTGAAAAAGGGACAGGGCACGAGCGAATTGTGCGCCTTGAAAAAGGGCGACGCGCTTGAACTGCTCGGCCCATGCGGAAATGTTTTTCCCTTGCCGAATGAAAATGAAAGAGTTTGCATTGCCGGCGGCGGAATCGGAATCGCGCCTGTGGCGGGCTTCGCGAAAAACTTGCCGCCAAAATCTTATGACTTTTACGCGAGCTTCAAAAGTGGCTCTTACGGAATTGAAAATGTTTCGCCGGAAAATCTGGTCATCACGACCGACGACGGCTCTTGCGGGATTCGCGGAATGATAAGCGCGGCGTTGACTGCGTATGTTTTGAAAGAAAAAAAATATTCGCTCGTATATGCTTGCGGTCCTGAACCGATGTTGCGCTACATTCAAAAAATTTGCGCGGAAGCGGGCGTAAAATGTTTCCTTTCGCTTGAATCGAAGATGGCTTGTGGAATGGGCGCGTGTCTCGGATGCGCGGTTCGGACGAAAGGCGGAGTGAAACGATGTTGCAAAGATGGGCCTGTCTTTGACGCGAGCGAAATTATTTTTGACGAAGCAAAGCCGGCGAGAAAAAATCCTCCTTTGGAAAAAGTTGACCTTTCGGTTGTAATTCATTCTGGACGCGACGAACAAAAAAGGCTTTTTTTGAAAAATCCCGTGATTGCTTCTTCCGGCACTTTCGGATTTGGAGAGGAATACAAAAATATTTTTGACGCGGCGGTTCTCGGCGCGATTGCGAGCAAGGGGCTTACGCTTGAAGCGCGCGAAGGAAATGGTGGAACGCGCCTTTGGGAAACGCCTTCGGGCTTGATGAATTCGATTGGCTTGCAAAATCCCGGCATTCCGCATTTCGTGCAAAACGAATTTCCCGCCATGAAAAAAATAGGCACGGCAATAATCGCGAACCTTTCCGGCTCGACGATGGAAAGTTACGAGGAGGGGGCGCGGCTTTTGGAGCGGACCGATGCCGACGCGATTGAGCTCAACATTTCTTGCCCGAACGTTTCGACGGGAGGAGCCGCGCTCGGAATGACTTGCGAAGATGCCGGCGGCATCACGAGGAAAATCCGCGAAATCGTTTCGAAGCCGCTCATCGTAAAACTCACGCCGCAAGCGAGCGATGTCGCCGCCGTGGCGATGTCTTGCGTTTCGGCGGGCGCGGACGCGATAAGTCTGTGCAATTCATTTCAAGGCGTGGCGATTGACATCGAAAACGCGCGGCCGGTTTTTGAAAAAGTCAAGGCAGGATTCGGCGGTCCTGCCGTCCGTCCAATTGCCTTGCGTTTGGTATACGAAGTCTTTTTGGAAATGGAAAAATTGCCGCAGGAAAAGCGCGTGCCGATAATCGGAATCGGCGGCATTGCCACTTGGCGCGATGCGGTGGAATTCATCATGGCAGGGGCGAGCGCGATTCAAGTGGGAACGGCGACTTTCGCAAATCCGTTCGCAATGTCGCAAATCATGGAAGGGCTGGAAGAATTCATGAAACGCAAAGGCTATGCGAGCGTGGAGGAAATGCGCGGCGCGGCGGTGAGATAAGAAACACAATTCCTCGCATTGTGCAGAATATCGCAAGGCTTCGCCTTGCTTACCTGAGTTTTCGCATAGCGAAAACTCGCAACAAAATTAGGATTTGTTTTGGAGAAAATATGGATTGCAAAATAATTGACGGGAAGGCTTTGGCGGCGGACATTCGGCGCGAAGTTTCCGAAAAGGTCGCCGCGCTCAAGCAAAAAGGAATCGAGCCGTGCCTCGCGGTGATTTTAGTGGGCGAAAATCCTGCGAGCGTTTCATACGTCACCGGCAAGCAAAAGGCTTTGGCGGAGTGCGGAATGAAGGATGTTTCGCTTCGCCTGCCGCAAGACACGAGCGAGGGCGAACTTTTGGAATTGATTTCCAAATTGAACGGCGACAATTCTGTCCACGGAATTTTGGTTCAGCTTCCGCTTCCTCCTCAAATCGATGAGGAAAAAATTTTGCTCAGCATAAATCCCGAAAAAGATGTGGACGGATTTCATCCCATGAACATGGGAAATTTGCTCATCGGAAAAAAATCGTTTTTGCCTTGCACGCCTCACGGAATTTTGGTTTTGCTCGAACGCGCCGGCGTGGAAACGAATGGCGCGCGCGTCGCCGTGGTCGGCCGCTCGAACATTGTCGGAAAGCCCGTGGCGGTTTTGCTTTCGCGCCGCGAATACAATTCCACTGTGACGCTTTGTCATACCGGCACTCGGGATTTGCCGGCAATCACCCGCGAGGCGGACATCATAATCGCGGCTGCCGGTCGCCCGAAAACCATAACCGCGGAAATGGTAAAAGACGGCGCGTGCGTGATTGATGTCGGCGTGAACAGGATTCCCGACGCTACGAAAAAAAGCGGCTTCCGTTTGGTGGGCGATGTGGACTTCGACGCGGTAAAAGAAAAGGCGAGCGTCATCACTCCAGTGCCGGGCGGCGTAGGGCCGATGACAATCGCGATGCTGATGGCGAACACTTTGCAAGCGGCGGAACAGTTGACAGGTAATGGGCAATAAACAATGCGCAAGTATTTTTGGCGCGCCCCGCGCGAGCGCGGGTCGGGCTGCTATGGGTTCCGCTTTCGCTCCATTCCTTCGCTGCGCTTCGGAACGCTTTGCGCCCTCCGCATCCCTCACGCATTATCGTCTTCCAAAGCAAAAGGAATTTTGAATGACTTATTTTTTTGAAACTTATGGTTGCCAGATGAACATAGCGGAAAGCGCGGCGGTGGAACAACTTTTTTTGGCGCGCGACTGGCAGAAAGCGGACGACGTTCAAAAAGCCGACATAGTTGTAATAAACACGTGCTCCGTCCGCGCCACCGCCGAACAGCGCATTTTCGGAAGGCTCGGATTTTTCGCAGGGCTCAAGGCCGTCCGCGCGAAAACGCCTGGCGCGAAAAACAAGTCGCTTGAAGTCGCCGCCGAATTCGTCAAGGACGGCGCGAAGCCTCTCACGCTCGTGGTCATGGGCTGCATGGCACAACGGCTTTTGCATTCGATGAAAAAAGATTGGCCGTGCGTGGATTATGTCGTCGGCACTTTCGCGAAAAAGAATTTCGGAAAAATCATTTCCGCCGCCGAAAATGCCGCAAGGGAGGGGCGTGGCATTTCTTGCGACAACGCATTTGAATTGGACGATTCTTCCAAATACGAATTCGCCGCCGTCTCTTTGGAACAAGGCGCGTTCAGCTCGTTCGTGCCGATTATGCACGGCTGCAACAATTTTTGCACTTACTGCATCGTGCCTTATGTTCGCGGGCGGGAAATCTCGCGCGACGTGAATTCGATTTTACAGGAACTTGATGTTCTTTCAAAATACGGCGTAAAGGAAATCACGCTTTTGGGACAAAATGTGAATTCATATTTTTGCGAAAATTCCGATTTCGGCAAAATCGACTTCCCCACCCTTTTGAAAATCATTTCGCGCCATTTGGAAAAAAACGGTTCGCCGATAAAATGGATTCGCTTCGAGTCGAGCCATCCGAAAGACTTTTCCGATGAGTTAATTGAAGTGATTGCGAGCGAAGCGCGTGTTTGTAAATTCGTGCATCTTCCCGTACAGCACGGTTCGACAAGAATCCTGCAAAAAATGAATCGCCGTTATTCGCGCGAAGATTATTTGAATCTCGTGAAAAAAATCCGCGCGCGCATTCCGGACATCGCGCTCACCACGGACATAATGCTCGGCTTTCCGGGCGAAAGCGAAGAAGATTTTTCTGAAGCGGTTTCATTGATGCGCGAAGTGCGCTACGACAACGCTTTCATGTACTATTACAATCCGCGCGAGGGAACGCCTGCCGCCGAATGGGAGGGGCAGATTCCGCTCGAAGAAAAAAAAGCGCGTCTGCAAAAAATCATCGACTTGCAATTGGAAATCACGGCGCAAAAGTTGGGCGAGCGCGTCGGGCAGACGGTAACCGTTCTCGCCGAAAAAACGAGCCGCGACGACCCGAACGAAATTTTGGGAAAGACCGAGCGCGACGAGCGAGTCGCTTTTTCCGCGCCGAAAGAATTGCTCGGCAATTTCGCCAAAGTGAAATTGCTCGAACTTAATGGAAACACTTTCAAAGGCGAACTTGTTCAAGATTGATTTTTACGAAGCATTGCGGTGATTGCGCTCATCGCGCAAGCGATGACAGAAAATGAATTTTCACTCGCAAAACAGCACGAAGCGACGTATTGCGCCCATCGCATGGTGATTGAGTATGTCGAAATCACAGCGCGATGTCCGATCAATGCGAGGTTTCGCCGTGCTTACCCTGAGTTTTTGCTTTGCAAAAACTCGCATACTTAAATTTCTACGACGCTTTCGAATTTACGAAAGCAACATTTTATCTGAAAGCGAATCTACGCCCGCGCTCACTTGGAATTTTTCGAGCAAGTCTTTCACTTCGAGATTTTTCTTTTCCTCGCCGCTCACTTCGTAGACGATTTTTCCGTCAAGCATCATAATCAAGCGGTTTCCGTAGCGAATCGCATCGCGCATATTGTGCGTCACCATAAAAGTGGTGAGATTGTCGCGGCGCACGAAAAATTCCGTGAGTTCCAAAACTTTTTTCGCAGTCTTGGGGTCGAGCGCGGCGGTGTGCTCGTCCAAAAGCAAAAGGCGCGGCTTTTGAAGCACCGCCATCAAAAGCGTAAGCGCCTGCCTCTGTCCGCCGGAAAGCAGTCCCACGCGCGAAGTCATCCTGTCTTCCAAGCCGAGTTCCAATTTGGAAAGCGATTCTTTGAAAATCGCGCGCTCGGCATTCGTCACGCCCCAGCGAAGCGTCCGCCTTTTGCCGCGCTTGTACGCCAATGCGAGGTTTTCTTCGATTTGCATCGAGGCGGCGGTTCCCATCATCGGGTCTTGAAAAACGCGTCCCAAATATTTCGCGCGCTCATGTTCCTTTATGTTCGTGATGTTTTTTCCGTCAAGCAAAATCGCGCCCGAATCGCACGAATGCACGCCCGCAATCAAATTCAAAAGCGTGGATTTTCCCGCGCCGTTGCCGCCGATTACCGTAACAAAGTCGCCGTCGTTGAGCGTGAGGCTCACGCCCTTCAAAGCTTTGCGCTCCGTGATTTGACCGGGATTGAAAGTTTTGGCTATGTTTTTCACTTCAAGCATTTTAGTTCACACATAATCCTTGAAACATTCAGGCGTTTCATCAAAATCTTCCGCCATCCAAATCTTGCCTTTTAGGATTCCCGTCGGGCGGCGGTCAGGAAAACGCTTTTCTTCGTTTTTTCCTTGAGACGATTTGAATTGCAAATAGTCCAAAAAATTTTCAAGTTCCGCAAGATATTCTTGCGGCAAGGCATCCAATTTTTTTTGCAAGGCTACAGGCATCTTTTCCTCCAAATGGCAAATCACAGTTTCGCTTCGGCTTCGGGATTTACGCTTTTTTTAGAAACATATGCATCCTCGCTTGCCGCCGCGCTGGTGTTTTTCTTTCGGATGAATTTCTTTTTCAAAACCGGAAGCGAAAGCGCGAACGCGACGATAATCGCGGAAAAAAGTTTCATGTCCTGGCTTTTCATTCCGAGCTGAAGGACAAGCGCGATAATCATTCTGTAAATCACCGCGCCCAGCAAAACGCCGAGCAATTGCACGCCGAACGAAAATTTCGCGCCAAGAAAAACTTCGCCGATTATAATCGAAGCAAGCCCAATCACAATCGCGCCGATTCCCATGCTCACGTCGCCGAAACGCTGTTGTTGCATCACAAGCCCACCGCTGAGCGCGACGATTCCGTTGGAAATCATCAAAGCGAGAACCTTCATGTTGTCCGTGTTGATTCCCTGCGCGCGCCCCATGCGCTCGTTGTTGCCGGTGGCGCGAATCGCAGAGCCGATTTCCGTCCCGAAATACCAATAAAGCAAAATGACGATTGCCGTCGCGAAAATTATTCCGGTAATCAAAGTGGAAAACGTCGCCGCCTGCGAAGGCATCAATTTTTTCAATTTCAAAAATTCGCTGATGCGATTTATAATCGTAAGATTTTCGCGGGAAAGCGACTTGTTCGGCCCGCCCAAAACATGCAGGTTTATCGAATAAAGCGCGAGCTGCATCAATATTCCGGCGAGGATTCCTGGAATGTTCAATTTCGTGTGAAGCAATCCAGTGAGCGCGCCGGCAAGCATTCCTGCCGCCACCGCCACCAAAAGCGTCAAAAGCGGATTCCAGCCGTTCACGATTAAAACGGCGCACGTGCATCCGCCCAAAGCGAAACTTCCGTCCACGGTCATGTCGGCGAAATTGAGAATCTTGAAAGTGATGTAAACGCCCAAAGCCATGATTCCCCAGAGAATTCCCTGGCTCACGGCTCCGAGCATCGCTCCTAAAAATGGTGGCATTTGCCTTCCTTGCAATTTGCTTTTCTTAAGAAATTGTAATTTCCAAAAAAACAAATTCGCTCGCGCAAGCGAGCAAGTTTATAAATTAAGCTTGCGACGCAAACTCGCATTGAATTTAGCGACAATATTTTTCCGCCGAATTAATAAATATTCCATTCTCCATCCGCCACGCCGTTTTCAAAACTGATGCCCAATTCTTGCGCAGTTTCGGCGTTGTAGGAAAAGTCGCATTTTTCCAAATATTGAATCGGCATTTCCGCAGGATTTTTTCCGTCGCGCAGAATTTCCACCGCCATCTTCGCCGTCTGCTTTCCCAATTCGTAATAGTTGATTCCGAAAGTGCAAAGTCCGCCGCCTTTTACCATTCCTTCTTCGCCGCATATCACGGGAATTTTGTTCGGCGTGGTGACAAGCGCGACCGTCGACATCGTGGAAGCAATCATATTATCCGTGGGCGCGTAAATCGCGTCAACTTTTCCCACCAAACTTTGGACGACTTGCTGAACTTCGTTCGTGTTGGAAACGGTCGCCTCCACATATTCAAGTCCGAGTTTGTCGCATTGGGCTTCGGCAAGATTTATTTGGAAACGAGAATTTTCTTCGCTCGAACAAAAAAGCATTCCGACTTTTTTCGCGTTTGGAAAAAGCCGCTTGAGCAAATCGATTTGCGCGGCGCAAGGAGTGAGGTCGGAAGTGCCCGAAACATTCACGCCGGGATGCTCGTTTGAATTGACAAGCTGCGCAGAAGCGGGATCGGTCACCGAAGAAACCAAAATCGGAATGTCCGCAGTTTGGTTTGCGACGGCCTGCGCCGCAGGAGTGGCAATCGCGAAAATCAAGTCGCTTCTGTCATTTACCAATTTCTGCGCGATTGTGACGCAATTCGACTGCTCGCCCTGCGCGTTCTCGTAATCGATGATGATGTTTTCGCCTGAGACATAGCCCGCCTCGGCAAGTCCGTCGACGAAACCTTTGTAGTTGTTGTCAAGCGCGGGATGCTCCACAAGCTGAATGACGCCGATTTTCAAAGCCGAACTTTTTTTCGCGCAGGACGAAAGAAGAATCGCGGAAAACGCCGCCGCGACAAAAAGGATTTTTTTCATAATTTTATTTACTCCTTAATAAATTGTATCAAAAAAATTTTATGCACAAAATAATAGTTGGAATTGCCAAAACCAACATCAGCGCAATATATGCGATTGAAAACCATTTTGATTTTGGTCGATTGAAAAAGCAAAAAATCAAGCCGAAAATTGAAACAATGCAAAGAACCAAAGTCAAATTCATCGTAAGTATGAATTTAAAGTCAACGACCGCCTGCGTAAAAGCATGATAATCTATTGAAAGCAAGGCGAACACTGCGACGAGAACGCCCATCAATGTGATGACATTCGAATAAATTTTGCCAGAAACATTTTCGATTGTTTGCTCCGCTTGTTCGACCTTGTCCTTTATACGCTTTTCATACTCGTCCTTGTAATTTCCCAGCCCTCTGAATTTGTCCTCGCCTTCAAAAGAATTTCCTTCCTGCGCCGCATAGTTGTGTTCGGGCGTTTGAGAAAGCCGTTCAAAAAAGATTTGCGCGATTGAATCATTTTTGCAAATTTGAATTGCATTAACAGAAAGGTTTTGAACCCTGAGAAAAATATTTGTCGTATGTCCAGGAAAATAACGCGGCGCGTCGACTTTCAGTCCGAGCCGCATTTTTGAGTTCTTTTCGCCGACTTCAGCCGTAATGTCATCAGGAAGCGAAATTCTTTCTTTTGTCTGCACAAACACAATTTCACCCGGCTGCAAATCATAAGTTGCAAATTCTTTTTCATTGGAAAGAATTTGTTCAACAATCAAATCGTAAGAAATGCAGTTGACATTTTTTTCGTCATAACCCGAAATGATGAGATGCCCATTTTTTGAAAAAGCCTTAATTTCCTTATCGACCAACATCAATTTGTGAGCCTCGTTTTTCTAAAAATAAAGTATGAAAATTATATCACATTTCACAAAAAATTACTATAGATTATTCGGAAAAAATGAATTTTATTTTGCTTGCATTGTCACAAAGCAATTCCATGTCCTGCAAGCGGAGTTTTATCAAGTTCGTTGTTTATCATCGTAAAAATATTTTCAAAACCATTGTAATATGTTTGCAAAAGAGAGCCGCGGCAAGGTGTCGTAAATATCTGGCGTTTGCTGTCTGCATTTTTGGAGAAGAATTTTCGCACATTCAACATTGACATCAATCATCAATATTTTGCGTTTAATGTCTTCTACAAGCATCCTAAACTCCGAGTTTTACAGGAGAATTTATTTTTGAGAGGTGTTCAAAAAAATCACTTTGTTCATCAAAGTCAACTAAATCTGCACGAAGTTTTGTTGCGTATTCCAAGTCAACTATTGCGGAAAAGTAACGATTAGACAGAAATCCCTTTACTCCAAAATCTCTGTCGGAGGAAGATGAAAAATTTCCCTTAAAACGCGAGCCAAATAAAAAAACTTCTTTCAATCTTTAAAAATTAAGTCCGCAGGAAACGTCAGTTTCCGAGGAACAATTAAATGCAGCGGCGAAAATATCGCCGCTATATTTAATCCGAGTTTCTGCAAGAAACTCGCTTATTTATTGCAACTTCCGCTTGAAACTTCGATAGCAAGTCTTCGACTTGCATACTCGTTGCGAAAGCATTTCATTACGAAGTTGCATTTGCGACAGTTCCCGAATTTGACAATTCGCTCACTGTCGCAAAATAAAGAACATTTAAACTCAGCAACTGAAATGGCGTTGCTGAGTTTAATCCGAGTTTGCGTTGCAAACTCGTTTGTCGGACTTACCTGCTCGCGCAGGCGAATTAAGCATCCTCGGAAATTGAGATTTCCTGCGGTGCTTAATTTTAAGAAACATTTAAAATCAGCAACTAAAATGGCGTTGCTGATTTTAATCCGAGTTTTCTGCGAAAACTCGCTTATTTTCTGTCGTTTCTTACTTCGTTGCGAAACGACTTTTTTAACAGTTCGAAAGTTGAAACTTTCTTCACTGTTAAAAATTAAGGAAGGTTTAAAATTGTCGCTGAAGTGGTGAGACAATTTTAACTTCGAGTTTTCTGCGAAAACTCGCTTATCATATGCAACTTCCGCTTGAAACTTCGCGCTACGCACTCGCTGCGAAAGCACTCCGTTGCGAAGTTGCATTTTTAAATAACAAAAAACTTGAAAATTTTTTGTTATTTAAAAATTAAGGAACGAATATGCGCGAGAATGGCAGGTTGTAATAATAAAAATTATAACAAAAAAATGCGTGGCACTTGAATCTGTCGAAATTGCAGTTTTAAATTTTGCGCATTGATTTTGTCGCGTTCAATCATCGCGCTAAAATCATTTTCACAAACTCCGGATGTATTCGCGCACAAAATGATTGCCCACTTTCGCATGCGCCAAAAATTCTCGGAACGAATAAAATTTCTGCCCCGCAGAAAATTCTTGTCCCAATTGGATAAATTGTTTGCCATCGTTTCCATAAGTTATCAAAAATTTTTTTCCGTCGTAAGAAAAATCAAATTCGCGTTTTTGTTCAATATAAGATTGAAGTTCGTCTATGGTCATAAAATTCATTTTATGCAAAAAACAAATTTTTGTAAAGGCGAAATGACGCAGAGCGACAGTCAAGCGAGAATTTTTTCACCGCGCGGAAACGGAATTCCCTGGAGGACGCGTCGCACTTGAACACATTTCTAGTGCTGAACCGCAAGTCCGCCCAATGAGCATTATAGCGTCATCGTGACTTTGGTTTTCATTTTTTTGTCGCCCTTGCCATTTAAAAAAAACAAAATTCTTTTTCAAAAAACCTCTTGACCCGCACGGCGCGGGCGCGCCGCCGTGAATATTTTCCTTGCAGAGCAACCGCGAAAAAAAATATAAATTTTTTTTTAAAAACGGTTGACAATTTCTTGAAAAAAACATATAACTATTTCATCACTTCAAAGGCGATGTGAACAGTTTTCTTTTTTCAAGAGAATTGTCCACATCGCCTTTTTATTTTTTGGAGGTTGTTGAACATTGCCGCTAAAATGGCGCGACTGTGTTCAACCCAAGTTTGCTCGGTTGCGTTGCAATTCGCAAACTTGCCTTATAAAACTTGTGCGCAAAATGCGCATGTCAAAAACTTTTTGTGAAATTGAAATTTCTCAAAAAGTTTTTAAGCGAGGTAATATGGCTATGACAAATGTTCCTGAACTTTTTGGTTCGATGGTTTTCAATCAAAAGACGATGAAGGAAAGGCTGCCGAAAGAAACTTTCAAGGCTCTCAAAAAGACGATTGACAATGGCGAGCCGCTCGACTTGAATGTGGCGAATCAAGTGGCGCACGCTATGAAGGAATGGGCGATTGAACGCGGCGCGACTCACTTCACGCATTGGTTTCAGCCGCTTACTGGAATCACGGCGGAGAAGCACGACAGTTTCATCACGTCACAGGACGATGGCACCGTGATTATGTCGTTCAGCGGAAAGGAACTTGTTCGCGGTGAACCAGACGCTTCGTCATTTCCTTCGGGAGGGGGTAGGGCGACTTTCGAGGCGCGCGGCTACACGGTTTGGGATCCCACTTCTTATCCGTTTGTAAAGGAACACACGCTTTGCATTCCCACGGCGTTTTGTTCTTACAATGGCGAGGCTTTGGACAAAAAGGCTCCGCTTTTGCGTTCGATAGAAGCGCTCAATGTTCAGGCGTTGCGCATTTTAAAACTTTTTGGAAATACGAGCGCGACTCATGTCGCCACGACTGTGGGTGCGGAACAAGAATATTTTATCGTGAGCGAAAAACTTTACAATCAGCGCAAAGATTTGCGGATGGCAGGGCGCACGCTTTTTGGCGCGAAGCCTTCCAAAGGTCAGGAAATGGACGATCAATATTTCGCGGCGTTGAATCCGAAGATTGTCGAATATATGGAAGACTTGAACGAGACGCTTTGGAAATACGGAATTCTTGCCAAGACTGAGCACAACGAAGTCGCGCCCGCGCAACATGAAATGGCTCCGATTTTCAGCACGACGAATTTGGCTATCGACCAAAACCAGCTTACGATGGAAGTGATGAAAAAAGTCGCGCGCCGTCATGGGCTTGTCTGCTTGCTTCACGAAAAGCCTTTCGCGGGTTTGAACGGAAGCGGCAAGCACAACAACTGGTCGATGAGCACGAACGAAGGCGAAAACCTTCTTGAACCGGGCGACACTCCCGGAAAGAATGTGCAGTTCCTTTTGTTCCTCGCCGCGCTAATCAAGGCGGTGGATGAAAATCAGGATTTGCTTCGAATCAGCATCGCAAGCGCGGGCAATGACCATCGACTTGGCGCGAACGAAGCGCCGCCCGCAATTATTTCGATGTATGTCGGCGACGAACTGCTCGATGTCTTGCAGGCGATAAAAGACGGAACTCCGCTGAAAAGCGCGGCCAAGCAAAATATGAAAATTGGCGTTGACGTGCTTCCGGCAATTCCAAAGGATTCCACCGACCGCAACAGGACTTCGCCGTTCGCGTTCACGGGAAACAAATTCGAATTCCGTTCGGTTGGCTCGAGCCTTTCGATTGCAGGACCGAACACCGCGCTCGACGCGATTGTCGCGTTCACGCTCAAAGGTTTTGCCGACGAGCTTGAAAAATCGAAAGACTTTGAAAACGATGTCACCGCTTTGATAAAGCGCGAAATCACGGCGCACTGGCGAATCATTTTCAATGGAAACGGCTACGATTCAAGCTGGGTTTCCGAAGCGGAAAATCGGGGCTTGTTGAATTTGCGGACTTTGCCGGACGCGATGTCGCATTATCTCGCCGCGAAAAACATAAAACTTTACACCGAGATGGGCGTTTACACCGAAGACGAAATGCGCGAGCACTATGAAATCAAGCTTGAAAAATATTGCCAGGTTCTCAATATCGAAGTTGAGACAATGCTCGAAATGATTAACAAGGACATTTTGCCGGCGGCGTTCAAGTACATTCACGAGCTTACGAAAACCGCTTCCGCGATAAAGGCGATGGGCGGTTCTTCGGCAGGAAGCGCGCAAAGTAAGTTGGCTTTGAAGTTGGACGGGCTTGCCGCATCGCTCGGAGAAAAGGCGGAAGAATTGTGCAAGGCGCATTTCGCCGCGAAAGATTCGGAAGATGTGATGGCGGTGGCGCGGGCATATGTTGACAGTGTCGTTCCTGCGATGGCGCAGGCGCGCGCGGTCGCCGACGAAATCGAGCCGCTGCTCGGCGAGGAATACAAGCCGTATCCTTGCTACGAAGATTTGTTGTTCCGAGTGTGATGAAATAGATTGCCGCGCCGTCTAACGGCTCGCAAAGACGGGCGCGCGGTGGTTGAGCGAGTCGAATCCACGGTTTATGTGTTGCGTCGTAAGCCGTGGATTGCCACATCGCGCGAGCGATGACGTGAAATAAATTTCCTACAGCAAAACGGCGCGAAGCGACGTATTGCTTCACTACGCAAGCCCGCAAAGCGGTCTTGCTACCGAGTTTTCGTTTGCTCGCGCGGCTCGCATTTTCTGCGTTTCACGCAGAAAAACACAAAAACTCGACGCTTGCAATGACAAAACACGAGGTCATCGCGAGAACTAAAAGTCCGTGGCACTCCACTTATTGTAGATTGCTCCACAGCGCAGCCGTGCGACGGCTCGCGATGACATTATTTTTGCGCAATGAGGCGCGTTTCTTTTGACGGAATTTTTCTGTCCGAAGAATCGCGCCTTTTTTATTTGGAAAGTTCCCGAAAGGGAAAATTATAAAAATGGAGGCTTCTTTATGGAAGAAGTTAGTTCAATGGTTTTCGGCGTTTGGTTTTTAATCGGCGCCGCATTGGTTTTCTGGATGCAGGCTGGATTTGCGATGGTGGAAACAGGTTTTACGCGCGCGAAAAATACCGGCAACATCATCATGAAAAACCTGATGGATTTTTGCATCGGAACTGTGATGTTCTGCCTCGTGGGATTCGGACTTTTGCTGGGCGAAGATTTGCTCGGCATAATCGGAAAGCCGGGATTCGACTTGTTCACGGACTATGCGAATTTTGATTTCAGCGGATTTGTGTTCAACTTGGTTTTCTGCGCCACGACTGCGACGATTGTTTCAGGCGCGATGGCGGAACGCACGAAATTTTTTTCGTACTGCATTTACTCTGCGGTGATTTCCGCCGTGATTTATCCAATCGAAGCGCACTGGACTTGGGGAGGGGGATGGCTTTCGCAAATCGGTTTCCACGACTTTGCTGGCTCGAACTGCATCCACATGGTTGGCGGAATCGCGGCTTTGATTGGAGCGGCTTTGCTAGGACCGCGCATCGGAAAGTACACGAAAAATCCTGACGGCTCCATAAAGGTCCATGCTTTTCCCGGACACAACTTGCCGCTTGGCGCGCTGGGCGTTTTCATCTTGTGGCTGGGTTGGTACGGATTCAACGGCGCGGCCGCGACGACCGTTTCTCAGCTCGGCTCGATTTTTTTGACGACGACTGTCGCTCCGGCTTTGGCGACCGTCACTTGCATGATTTTCACTTGGGTCAAATACAAAAAACCCGATGTCACGATGTGCCTCAACGCTTCGCTTGCTGGGCTTGTCGCCATCACCGCTTCTTGCGATGTGACTGACTGCGCGGGCGCGGCGGTAATCGGCGTGGTGGCTGGACTGCTCGTAGTATTCGGAGTGTGGTTTGTGGACAACGTGCTTCATGTCGACGATCCTGTAGGCGCGGTCGCCGTACACATGTTGAACGGAATTTGGGGAACGATTGCCGTAGGACTTTTCGCAACTGATTCCGCGCCAGAATTCGCTTTGGCAGGAAAGGGCGTGTTTTACGGCGGCGGATTCAAGTTGCTTGGAATTCAATGCGCGGGAATGTTCGCGACAATCGCTTGGACTGCTGTAACAATTACAGTTACATTCCTTGTAATCAAAAAAATCATCGGGCTTCGCGTAAGCGCGGAAGAGGAAATCATTGGACTTGACAAAACCGAGCACGGACTTGCTTCTGGCTACGGAGACTTCAGCACAGTTCTTCATTCTGAATTTGGCGAAACTGAAACTGATGGAGCGACAAAAGAAATTTCTCAAGCTATTCCTGTCGCGAAAATCACGACGGGCGAACATGCCGACGCGAAATTCTGGAAAATTGTGATTGTCACTCGACAGAACAAATTCCAAGATTTGAAAAACGCGATGAACAAAATCGGCGTTACTGGAATGACCGTCGCGAACGTGATGGGCTGCGGAATGCAAATGGGCGCGTCAGAATATTATCGTGGCGTTCCGCTCGACATTCAGGTTTTGCCGAAAATCAAAGTTGAAATTGTCGTGGCGAAAGTACCTGTTCAACAAGTAATTGACGCGGCGAAAAAAGCGCTCTACACTGGTCATATCGGCGACGGAAAAATTTTCGTCTATCCAGTCGAGAACGTCGTAAAAGTACGCACCGGCGAAGAAGGCTACGATGCGTTGCAAAACGACGACTAAAATTATTTTGAATTAACCAAGATGCGCGGAGATTTCCGCGCATCTTGGTTTTTGCCAAGCAAAGTCTTAAACAATGTGCATGCAACTTCTATGAAAAAAGTTTAAAAAAATTTTGAAGAAAAAAATACGGCATCGAATCCATGACCGACGCGGAAATGCAAGAGGACATTTTGACGCATAACGGCTCAACAGCATTTATAATGAAAACGATTTCTCCTGACAACTGTCTCACAAGCGTGATGGAAACAGCGACAATTGTTATGTTTTATAAAAAAGTTTCCATTTTGCTTTTACAGGATTTTCTCCAAGCAAGTTTTCAGCGGAACGAGTCCCATCGCATCGTAAAACGCGCGTGCGCTTTTGTTGCTTTCCCAAACGTTGAGCGTGACATTGTAGAATCCGTTCGACTTCGCGAAATCCAAAACAAAATTGTAAAGCGAAGTACCGATGTGTTTGCCGCGCAAATTTTGGTCGACGCAAAGGTCGTCGATGTAAAGCGATTTTTTTGGAGCGCGGACGTTGTCGTTCGTAAAATCTTCCACGATGCAAAACGCATAGCCTTGAACGAAATCCGCCTCGTCGACGCAGACAAAAACAGGGCGGCTTTCGTCACACAAAATTTCTTTGAGCTGCGCGTCCGTATATTTCTTCGCGTTCGCCCGCCACAAATCCGGCCGCCCCTCATAGTGCACCATCAGAACCTGTTCCAAAAGTCGGTTCAAACCGTCGACATCTTTTTCTTCCGCACGTCTAATCATGATTTCATTTTATCGCAAGCGCGGATTTTGCGCAATAGAGTTTTTCTCCGCGCCCCATATTGACACAATTTAAAAAAAATGTTATCCTCATTTTTATTGAGGCAAAGACGCTGCGGACAAAGGTTCATCGGGAATTCCCGCTTTGAATTTTTGTCTGCGCGTCTTTTCTTTTTTAAACAAGCGGCTAACTTTATATTAGGAGAAAATGATGAACGAAAATTCCAAGACTTTGTACGAGCCTTCTTTTGAACACGATTCGTGCGGAATCGGCGCGGTGGCGAACATCGACGGGCACGCTTCGCACCAAATTGTGGACGACGCGCTTTCGATTGTGGAAAAACTCGAGCACCGCGCTGGAAAAGACGCGCAAGGAAAAACTGGCGACGGCGTTGGAATCCTCGTGCAAATCAACCACGATTTTTTCAAAAAAGCGGCGAACGAAATCGGAATAAAACTTGGCGAAGAGCGCGACTACGGCATCGGAATGTTTTTCTTTCCGCAAGACAAATTGATGCAGTCGCAGGCAAAAAAAATGTTCGAATATCTTTGCGAAAAGGAAGGAATGAAATTTTTGGCTTGGCGCGAAGTGCCGATAAACGCGGACGTGCTCGGCGAACGCGCACGCGAATGTATGCCGAACATTTCGCAATGTTTCATCGAACGACCGGCCGACATAAAAAGGGGCTTGGACTTTGACCGCAAGCTGTACATTCTGCGCCGTCAATTCGAGCAGACGAAATTTGAAACGTATGTCGCGAGCCTTTCAAGTCGCACGATTGTCTACAAAGGAATGTTTTTAGTAAAGCAGCTTCGGACTTTTTACTACGACCTTCAGTCGTCTGATTTTTCATCCGCGCTTGCAATCGTTCACTCGCGATTTTCCACGAACACCACTCCGAGCTGGAGACGCGCACATCCGAATCGCTTCATCGCACACAATGGCGAAATCAATACGATTCGTGGCAATGTGGACAGAATGCTCACGCGCGAAGAAACGTTGGTTTCAAAAAATTTGAGCGAAGATGAAATGCGGAAAATTCTTCCTGCCGTCGACGCAAGCGGTTCGGACTCCGCGATGCTCGACAACACTTTGGAATTTTTGACGATGAACGGAATGCCGCTTCCGCTCGCCGTGATGGTTTGCATTCCCGAGCCGTGGAAAAACGACAAGTCGATGTGCGACGAAAAACGCGACTTCTACCATTATTGGGCGACGATGATGGAACCATGGGACGGACCGGCGGCGATTCTTTTTTCCGACGGTGACATTCTCGGCGCGACGCTCGACCGAAACGGACTTCGCCCCAGCCGCTACTACATCACCAAGGACGGCCGCTTGATTCTTGCGAGCGAGGTCGGCGTTTTGGAAATCGATGAAAAAAATATCTTGAAAAAATCGCGGCTCGAACCTGGAAAAATTCTTCTTGTCGATACAATACAGAAAAAAATTATTTCCGACGAAGAAATCAAAAATAAATATGCAAGCAATCATCCGTACGGCGAATGGCTCAGCCAAAATCTTGTTCACTTGCACGACCTTAAAATTCCGAACAAAAAAATTCCTGTCTATTCGCAGGAAGAGCGCGACAAAATGTATCGGGCGTTCGGTTGGAATTATGAGGACGTGAACGAAATGATTTTGCCGATGGCGAAAAACGGAAGCGAGCCGATTGGCGCGATGGGCGTGGACACTCCGCTTGCCGTGATGAGCGAAAAGCATCCTCCGCTTTTTTCATATTTCAAGCAACTGTTCGCACAAGTCACAAATCCGCCCATAGATTCGCTTCGCGAGAAAATCGTTACGGACACGACGGTCTATTGCGGAAGCGACGGAAATATGCTTGAAGCGCAAAGCAAGAATTGCGGCGTTTTGGAAATCAACAATCCGATTTTGACTGGTGTTGACATGATGAAAATAAAAGCGTTGAACACGGACACGCTCAAAGCCACGACTGTCTCGCTTTTGTATTACAAGAACACTTCGCTGAAAAACGCGCTCGATGGACTTTTCGTTTCGATTGAACGCGGCTACAGAAACGGCGCGAATATTATCATTCTTTCGGACAGAGGCGTCGATGAAAACCATGTCGCCATTCCTTCGCTGCTTGCGGTGAGCGCGGTGGAACAATATTTGATTCGCACGAAAAAGCGCACGGCGGTTTCAATAATTTTGGAAAGCGCGGAAGTGCGCAACGTTCATCAGGCGGCGATGATTTTGGGATATGGCGCGCGCGCTGTCAATCCGTATTTGGCGCACGAATGCATCGCCGAGTTAATCGACCAAAAACTTCTTGACAAAGACTATCACACTGCGATTGACGACTACAACAACGCGCTCTTGAACGGCATAGTAAAAATCGCGGCGAAGATGGGAATCAGCGCGGTGCAGTCTTATCAGTCGGCGCAGATTTTCGAAGCCGTCGGAATTTCAAAAGAAGTAATCGACATTTATTTTACGAACACAGTTTCGCGAGTCGGCGGAATCACGCTGAAAGAAATTGAAGAGGATGTGAACTTCCATCACGACAAGGCATTCGACCCTCTTGGACTTTCGGTGAACTCGCATCTCGACAGCGTTGGCGTTCACAAAATGCGGCGCGGTCCGACTGCGGAAGACCATCTCTACAATCCCGAAACAATCATCGCATTGCAGGAAGCCACTCGCAACTGCGACTATGAAAGATTCAAGGAATACACTTCGCTCGTGGATTCGACGGAACATCCGCACACGCTCCGCGCAATGCTTGATTTCAATTTTCCCGACGACGGCGGAATCCCGATTGAAGAAGTTGAAGCGGCGAGCGAAATCGTAAAGCGTTTCAAAACCGGCGCGATGAGTTACGGCTCGATTTCCGAAGAGGCGCACAAATGCATGGCGGAGGCGATGAACCATTTGGGCGGAAAAAGCAATTCGGGTGAAGGCGGCGAAAAGATTGAGCGGCTTGACTCGAAATTCAATTCGGCGATAAAGCAAGTAGCTTCGGGACGATTCGGCGTGACGGAAGAGTATTTGCTTTCGGCGAAAGAAATTCAAATCAAAATGGCGCAAGGCGCGAAGCCGGGAGAAGGCGGTCACCTTCCCGGAAAAAAAGTCTATCCGTGGATTGCGCACACTCGTTATGCCACTCCGGGCGTTTCACTGATTTCCCCTCCCCCTCACCACGATATTTATTCTATCGAAGATTTGGCGGAACTGATTTACGATTTGAAGAACGCAAACCGCGCCGCTCGGATTTCCGTAAAGCTCGTAAGCGAAGCGGGAGTCGGAACGATTGCGGCAGGCGTGGCGAAAGCGGGCGCGCAAGTGATTTTGATTTCCGGCCACGACGGCGGAACTGGAGCAGCTCCAATCAGTTCGATTCACAACGCGGGTTTGCCGTGGGAATTGGGCTTGGCGGAAACTCACCAAACGCTCATTCAAAACGGCTTGCGTTCGCGCGTGGTCATCGAAACCGACGGCAAGCTTATGAGCGGGCGCGACGTGGCGATTGCCGCGTTGCTTGGCGCGGAAGAATTCGGATTTGCGACCGCGCCGCTTGTTTCGATGGGATGCATGATGATGCGCGTTTGCAATTTGGACACGTGCCCATTCGGAGTGGCAACGCAAAACGAAGCCTTGCGAAAAAAATTCAAAGGCAAGCCCGAATATGTCGAAAATTTTATGCTTTTCATCGCACAAGAATTGCGCGAAATTATGGCGCGTCTTGGCGTGCGAAGTCTTGAAGAAATGTGCGGCAGATCCGACTTGCTCAAGATAAAAGAAAAACTTCCTGCAAGCCGCGCGGGAGTTTTGGACATGAGCCGAATTTTGCGGCGCGAAAATTACGCCGAGGAAAATTCTTCGGACGCGCAAAGCGGAACGCATTTTAATCCGCAAGATGTTTTTGACTTCAGGTTGGATTCGACTTTGGACGAGAAAATTCTTTTGCCCGAATTTGAAAAAATCGTGAAGAAGCACAAAGACTTCAGCGACAAAAAAATAAATCTGCTTTCTTCGCCGATAAAAATCCAAAGCACGGACAGGACGTTCGGCACAATTTTGGGAAGCGAAATCCAAAAGCGATTTGGCGGCGCGATTTGCGAAAACGCATTCACCGTAAACGTAAAAGGCGGCGCGGGTCAATCGTTCGGTGCGTTCATTCCGAAAGGTCTCACGCTGAAATTGGAAGGCGACGCGAACGACTATTTGGGAAAAGGTTTAAGCGGCGGAAAAATCGTAGTGCGCATGCCTTCTGGAGCCGAATACAAATCCGACGAAAACATCATCATCGGAAATGTCGCGCTTTTCGGAGCGACCGGCGGACAAGCGTTCATCAACGGCAAGGCCGGCGAAAGATTCTGCGTTCGCAATTCGGGCGCGACTGCCGTAGTGGAAGGCTGCGGCGACCACGCGCTTGAATATATGACGGGCGGCACAGTCGTGATTTTGGGCGAGACAGGAAAGAATGTCGCGGCGGGAATGTCGGGCGGCATCGCGTACATTTTGGATATGAACCATGAACTTTACAAAAAGTTGAACAGCCAACTTGTTTTGATGGAAGAAATTTCCGATGAACACGATGAGTCGAATCTGCGCGCGTTCATTCAACAACACTCTGAAGAAACCGGCTCGCAAGTGGCGAAAACCATTCTTGAAAATTGGAAGGACTTCGTTCCGCACTTCAAGAAAATAATTCCAAGCGATTACAAAAAAATGCTCGGCGAAATCAGCAAGGCGCAGGAGCGTGGCTTGAATCGCGCGGACGCGGAATTGGAGGCGTTCAAAAAGATGACGGCGTAAAGTGCGACAGAAAGAAAAAACAACAGCGACTATATTTAGTTGCTGTTGTTTTCGCAATGCCGCATTGTGGAACTTCCTGCGCAATTTCAAATCTTTTTTTTGTAAATTCAATTTCACCTCATTAGGAAAATTTGCAAAGTTTTCATTTTTCATTTTTTATTTTTCACAAAATAGCAAAAAAAATAACTGGTAATGTCATTTTCATCCTGCCGAGAAATTTCAAATGAATTTGTGTTTCGCTGAATTACGGCGCGAAACTTTTCATTTGTCGCGTGCGTCAGCGCATACATTGCAAACGGATTGTCACAAAGCGCGAATTGCCAAGTCGTGCGATTCGGTGCGGCAAAAAATTTTCTTGACACATTGTCATTTTGCTTTGTCTTTTCCAAATTATGATGATGCGAAAAATCCGATGAAATCAAAATGAAAAAATCTTTTTTCGCGACAAAGGGTTCAAGCGCGGCGGAAAGCCGTTTCGCAATTTTCGTGTTCACGGGCGACTCCGATTCGTAGGCGATGGCGACGATTTTGCTTTTTGGAAAATATTTTGCGATAAAAGGCGCGATGGCGGAAACTCCGTGTTCATACAAAAAAACATCGTCCTCGATTTTTCCGTCAAGTTTTTCAAGAAAAATTTTTTGAGTCTTTTCATCGGTTTCGAGAAGATTTCCGTCGCAATTCCACGCGCCAGATGTCATGGAAAAATCCGCGCGCGACAAATTCCAATGCGAAGGCGAAAGGACGATAAACGTTTTTATTTTTGGATTGCGCTCGGCAAGTTCAAAAAACCATTCGTCGATGAATTTATATGCCAAAAGGTGGTGGCTGACAATCCCCGCAAACGGCACGTCGCTCTCCGCAAGATTCCGTTCAACGGGAATGTTTGGCGTATCGGGTAAAATCAGAGTGCGCTCTTGCCAAGTCGGAAAAAGCGCGGTTTTTTGCGTTTGCACATTTTGGACAGAAGATTTTGCCAGAGGTTTTCCGCAAGAAAAAAGAAGAGACGCTATTGCCAATCCAAAAAGCAAATTTTTCATTGAATCACTTTTCATAAAATTTGAATTTTTCAATTTAATTTTCAAGCGCAAAATTTTTTCTCAAAGGATTTCTCCATTTCGTTCGCTTCGGTCAAAATGACATTTTCGCAAAAAACACAAATTAAAAATTCGCCTACTTTCTTCCGCCGAAGCCGCTCTATTCAATGGTCGAATCAAAATACCATTTAGGCTTTCGCTTTTTCGCCTCGCTTGCATTTTCATAAACCATATTTTTCCACTGCTCGTCCGTCATGCGATCGTTCATCGGATGCGCAAATTCATAATAGTTGAAAGTGTAGCCCACCGCGATGCGCTTTCCGCCCTGCTTGTCGTTGAGCGCGACATACATTCTGTGTGGGATTCCGACTGCCACTTCAAGCACCTCGCCGCTTTCCACATTCGTCATGACATCGGCGACCAACGCCATCCTGAATTGGTCGGCATTGGAAGCGACGGCAAAATAATTTGAAAACGGAACTACGGATTTTGCCAAAAGTTGCGGAATCGTCGCAATCCACTCCAAATCGTCTTTTGAAACTTTTTCATCTTTTGCTTCGGTGGAAACTATCTTCAAAGCGCGCAGGCAAATGTCTTCCATTGAGGAAACAACCATTCGTGAATTATCATCAAAAAGTTCGTATCGTTCAAAAATGTTTTGGAAAACTTTCCATGACGCGCAAAGTTCTACAAAGAATTTTAAATTCGGCTCAATATAATGAACGGGGCTTGGAAGTTTGTCCGTGCGATATGTTGGTTCTATTGCGCCGCCGCCCATTTCGGCATACGATTGCTTTGTGTACAAAATCGTGTCGTGCTTTAGTTCCGCCCAAGTTCCGAGCGAACTTTCAAGCGATTTTATATTCCAAAGCGGCGTTTCGGTGAAGAAAAATCCCGCGCCTTGCTCGAATTCGGCTTGCGCTTTTATGAGCGCGAGAACTGAATTGTAATAAGTTTCGCTCCAAAAATTTTTGTCTTTTGAATTGAAGAAATAATTGAATCTGTATAATGTCGTTTTTAATTTTTCAAAAATTTCTTTTCTAAATTCAATCTTTTCGTCGGGATTTTCAATTCTGAGTTCGGCAATTCCAAGTCCATTTTTTACAATTTCATTTTCAAGAATTTCGTCGGCAGAATTTGAGCCGAACGCGCTCGCAATGTCAAGTCCTGAAGCCATCATTCTTCCGTAAAGTCGCGGCGAAGTCACCTGCTGAAAAATCCACGCGTCGTACGTGAAACGCTGTCCCAAAAATCGCCAGCCCATGGCAGGCTTGATGCTTTCGGAATCTGAATAATCGCCCTCGCCCTGATTTGCGTAAAATGCGCTTGTGCTTGAAATGAGAGGCGACTTTAATTTTTCGCGTGAAAGGTTTGCAAAGCCTGTGACATTTTCATCGGAAATCCATTCCAAAACATTTTCCGAGCCCACGGATTTCCACAGCGGAACAATGTCATCGAAGGAAAGATCGTCGGACTTGCCGATTAAAACGGTAATCGGATCGAAAACGCTTTTCCACAATTCATACAAGGATTCATCTTGCATAATTATGTCGCTGATGTAGATGCCGATTTTGAACATATTTCGCGCCAACATTTCGCTGGCATCCGTGGAATCGCGCGAACTTTCTGGAAGCGGAAAATTTATCCTGCCGAACCACATCATCGCCCGAAAATATGTTTTCAACGCTTCGCTTTGAGTGTAATGGCCGCGCGGCTTGTATTGCGTGTAATCTTCTATGTAAGAGCTGCCATCCGAAAAAACAAGCGCGCTTGAATTCTGCATTGCCGAAGTTTCAAAAATTTTTTCAATTTCCGCGTGAATGTCTTCGCTGTATTTTGAAAGCACAGAAGCTTTGTCCGGCATCGTTTCTTTGCCATAGTCATCTACTTCAGGACCTAGCTTTAAAATCGCGCTTGCGACGGCAAAATATTTTTCCGCCATAACAGCCGTTTCATTTGAAGGATATTTTTGCAAATCGTCTGAAATTTTTTCGCGGAATTTTTCCACAAGCAAAGCCAGGCGCGGAGAAAAAACTTTTTGTTCAACATGTTGCAAAAGCCTGTCAAACAAAAGGTGCTGGCTGTGCGCGAACAAATCCGTCGTGATAAAAAGCGGCACAAGGTTTTTTCCCATACTGTAGCCAAACGGCTCTTTATTGTGATTTTTGTAAAGCGAAATCATATCGTCAGGACGCTCCATGTCAAGCTTGTATTCAAACTGCGAGACATTTTGCAAGGCGACTCGATTTTTTTTGAGAGAATTTGCGATTCGCGCATCGAATTTCTGATAGCCGCAAATCGGATAAAAATTTTCAAAATATGCAGTGTTTTCATTTGTCGCGTGCTGATACAAAAATGAAAGAAGCGCGGCTTGTTCGTTCGTGATATTTTGGACGCACAAATCCGCGCCAAAGACAAAACCCATTTTCCCATCATATTCTACTGGATAAAAATAGTTGTAATTGTCTTCAAACGAAAAAAGCCCTTCATATTTGCTGTCTTCCGGCTTAACTTTTTCGCCCGTGCATTTCAGCAAAGTGCCTTTCGGAATTTTTATTCCAGTACTTTTTATGGAGTCAATTTCATCATTATTTTTGGGAACGTTCTCGTACAAAACGCACAAATCACTTCCGACCACGAGCAATTTTTCCGCTTCCGGCGCGGCGGGAAGATTTGAAAATTCCACTTCGTCATTCAGATAAACGCTGTGCGCCGAATTTTGCGGATTCCCGTGAAGATTCGGCAAGATTTTGACTCTATCAACGAAAATTTCATTGCTTGGCAAGGAAATCCGCTCATTTCGCTCTGTTTGCTCATTTTGTTCAGTTTGCTTTTCAACTGAAAGTTGCTCTTCTTTTTTCGAGCATCCGACGAGAAATGCGACCAGCGCAAATATCAAAATTAGTTTTTTCATTATTACTCCCATAAAAAAGTCAATAGCGATTTATAAAAAGAGCGGCTGCTTTTGATATAACTCCTATTTTAGTATTGCACAGTTTTCTAAAAGTGTAAAGTTTTTTTTTCGTCTCTTTGAAAAAATTAAAGTTAAAATTGTCTCACCACTTCAGCGACAATTTTAACTTTAATTTTTTAAGAAGAAAAAAGTTTCAACTTTTTTCTTCTTAAAAAACGCGATTTTGCAATTAAATGAAAAATCGCATTGAATAAGCGAATTTTCGGCGAAGCGAAAACTCGAGTTAAAATGGACGACACGATTTTAGCCGCACATTTTAAACATTTTTTAACTTTTAATCAATGTCGCGATTTTCTCATCCGTCAGTTTTTCAAAAGCGATGCGCGCGTTTTTTGTGATTTCGACAAATTCGCCTGTTTCTGCGAAAAATAATATGCAACTAATTTTAGTTACATCTCCTGCCGTAAACAAGTCCGCCGCGACCTTTTGGTAGCAACCGATTTGATTGTAGTATATTTTTTCGTCTGGCACAGAATCGGTTTTGTAGTCGAGCACGGTATAACTGCCGTCGGCGTTTTCAAAAACTGCGTCGATTGTTCCGGTAAAAATATAGGAATGAATTTTCGTTTTGAATTTGTATTCGGCAAAAAATTCGCGCCTGTTTTGCAAAGCGTCGAGAGCGGGATTTTTTTCTTTTAATTCGAGAAATGTTTTTAAAATTTTACAAAATGTTTCAAGCAGAATTTTTTTGTTCGCTTCGGAAATTTTTTGTACGAGCGATTCGTCAAAAAAATAATTTTGCAAATCAATTTTTTCTGGAAGAAATTCAAATGGATTTTTGCTCCATGCTTCCATAAAACTGTGAAACAAAGTTCCATATTCATTTTTTGCGAGCGCGGAGGAATTCACGAAAGAATTTATTTGCGGATAAGAAAAACTTGCGGGCGTTTCTTTTTCCTGCGCAGCATTTTTTTGTGCGACAGATTTTTCCGTATACCCATACCCGGTATAGGTATTATATTGATTTTTTTCTTCCAACGCGCTCGGCGAAGTGCGGAAGTGCGGAAGATTTGGAGTTGTAATGACTTTAGTCACATCAAATGAATTGTAAAGCGCATTTTGCGCGCCAAGAATTTTGTTGCGCGTTTTTATACTTATTGGATTTGAATTTGTCTGCGAATTGAATTGCGACTTTTCCACAAAATCAATTTTTATAAATTCGAACGGTGCGTCATTTTGATTGCGTTCATAAAAATCAAAAATCCTAAAAAGCAATTTTTCTTTTGCCGCCTCGCTCAAACCTTTTTCGCCTTTCGCCCAGTCGCCGACAATGTAAGCGTGATTTATGGCGCGCGTCGTCGCGACATAAACGAGGCGTTTGAATTCCGCGCCGTCTTTTTCCTTTTCAAGCGATTGAACTTTTTTCGCGAAATAATTTTCTTTGATTGAATTGTAAATTACGACCGGCGCACAATTTTCCACGGCATAAATTTTTCCTTCAAAATTGCGGAAACCTTCCTTTTCATTCGCGCAACCGCAAATGAAGACATAAGGAAATTCCAAGCCTTTGCTTTTGTGAATTGTCATGATTTTCACCGCATCTTTTTTTTCAGTCTGGTAATTCACTTCTTTCGCGTCAAGTTCGGAATTTTCGCCGCGAAAATTTTCTTGCAAAACATTGAGCTGGTCGATAAACCATGCGACATCTTTGTTTTGCGCATCGGCAGTGCGGGCAAGCTCGAAAAGCAAATCATATTGTCCTTCCATAAAATTTTCGGTTTGCTTCCAAGTGCGCGATGAGGCATCGTTTTTGTATTCGTTTGTTTTCGTCCAAAGCGGCGCGTAACGATAGCCGCATTCGTACCAAAGTTTCGTGATGCTTTGCGCGATTGGCTCACGAAGAATCTCATCTTGAATTTCGTTGAAAAAATTTTTTGCGCGCAAATATTTTTCAAAATCTTTTTCGGAAATATTTTCTGCAATTTCTTTTTCCAAATTTTCGTCAAACGCTTTTTTCATTTCCGCGCTTGATTCTTCCAAATCATAATTTTTTGTAATCGCGAGAATTGTCTGCGCGGCGGGCAAATCAATTCCGCAAAACGGCGAACACAAAAATGCGCAATAACATTTTCTGTCGCTTGGATAAAAGCAAAGTCGAAGCGCGGTGTAGATGTCGTTCACGGGAGCTTCGGCAAAAATGTTCGCCTCTTGATCCATCGAAAACGGAATGTTCAGCAAAGAAAAAATTCGCGCGAATTCGGCGTAATCCGTTCGACTTTTTGAAAGTATCGCAAAATCTTTAAACGGAATTTTTTGTTCGCCTGAATTCAATTCCAAAATTTTTTTTGCGATAAAATAAATCCGCGATTCTTTTGATGAAAGGCATGACTTTTTTTCATCTTTGTTTTTTTCGCTTGTGTTCAACATGCAAACATGAATTCTGTGAAGCGATTTGTCGGCAAATTCAGACGGATTTTTTTCGAGAAATTCTTTTTTTGCGACAGGAAATTTCGCCGCGGCATTTTCGCTGTAAGTCGCCTCAAATTTTTTTTGCGCGGAATTCAATTCAGAAAAAACAGAATAATTTTTGCATTTCTCCGGCTGACCAATTGCGCCAAAAAATTTATTGAACTCGTCAAGCAACATTTCGTCGCTACGATAATTGTTCGACATGTGCAAAATTTTTCCGCCGATTGTTTTTTTCAAATCGTTGAAAACTGCGACATCCGCGCCGCGAAATTTGTAAATCGATTGCTTTTCGTCGCCCACAAAAAAAAGTCTATTTTGCATTATTGCGCCGGTGAGTTCCAAAATATTTTTTTTCTCGTCGGGAAAAATTTGTTCGCCGTTTTCGTTTTCGCGCGAAATGAGCAAAAGCAAATCACGGTTCGAACTGTTGTTGTCTTGAAATTCATCAATCATAATTTTTGTAAAATTTTTGTTCAGTTCTTTTCGGATTTGACCTTGGTCGTACAAAATACGCAACGCCAATTTCGTCGAATCCACGAAAGTGAGCGAACCGCTTCGCCGTTTGTACGAGTTCACTTCTTCGACAAAATCATCAAGCAACGAATAAAGTTCGCGCAGATTCTCATAATTGAAAATAAAATCAATCGCGTTAAAAATGTCGCTCGCAATTCCATTTTCGCCAAAAAGTTTTTCGTGGCATTCCGCAACTTGCTCGACGGTTTTCGATTTTCCTGGCTTTGCATCAAGCTCGCCAAGCACATCCACAAAACGCCGAATGTCATCGCTCGAAGCCCAATCAATCGCTTTTTCTTTTTCCAAAACGATGTTTGGAATTTTTTGCGATTTTATTCGTTCAAGCGCTTCGCCGAAATTTTCCCAATTTTGAATTGCATTCCGCAATTTTTTTATTTCCGCCGAATTTGATTTAGTTTCGTCCAACGAAATTTTCAAATCAGAAACTACCGAAAAAACGTGCGCGATTTTGGAATCATTTTCTGAAAAAAATTCTGAAATTTTTTCAGCCTGCTTTTTCAGGCTTTCTCTGAAAACCGCGCATTTTTGCAAAAGCGAATCGGCAAGCGAAGTGTGCTTTTCTGCGGCCTCGCAAAAATATTTTGTTGCATCCTGAAATTTTCCCGCCTCGCTTATCCATTGAATTGATTTTGCTTCGCGATTTTTCATTATGAAAGAAAATGCGAGTTCGCTTATCACGCTTGAAGTGTCAGCCGCACCCACGGAAAAATCGGGACGGATTCCGTAAAGGTTCGCCGCTTGTTTTACGATTTCCATGCTGAACGAATCGAGCGTTTGAATGTGGGCTTTGGAAAAATTTTTGACGGCATTTTCCGCGCGATTTTTTTCCGCGCATTCGGGCAATTCATCCGCGAATTTTTTCAGCGTGAGATAAATGCGGCGGTACATTTCGGCGGCCGCTTTTTCAGTAAAAGTCAAAGTGAGAATTTTTTCCACAGAATTTTTCTCGTCGGACATCACGAGATATGCAAAGCGTGTGGCGAGCGTTTGCGTTTTTCCGCTTCCCGCTCCGGCCGCCACAATTGTGTTTTCCTGCGCAGTGACGACCTTGATTTGGTCGCCGTCCGGCTTTTTTGAAAGATAAGGTTCCGCAAGCAATTTTTCCGCTTCCATCAATTTTCCTCCGTGCTGGATTCTGAAACTATCGTAAGTCCCGCCGCGTTGTAAATCGTGCGACAAATCATTCTGTAGTCGCATGGATATTTTCCCGACTTTCCCGCGCAATTTTCGCCTTTGACATTTTGCAAAGAATATTCGGCGGCTTTTATCGCGCCGCACATTTTGTCGATGTATTCATCAAAAAGCGGAATCGTAAAATTTATAAAATCTTCACGCGTCGCATGTTTTGTCGTGGCTTTTCCTTTTCCTTCGTATTCTTTGATTATCACTTCTTGACCTTCTTCCGCGAACGAAGATATTTTTATCGGAACGAATCGCGATGAAGAAATTTCGTTTTGCGGATTCGATTCAAAAAGTTTAAAATACATTGGCATTTGAAAATCATCGAGTGCATCATTTTCCGCAGGAAAATTTTTCAAAGTGAGATTGCCCTTTGGAATTGAGCCGCTCGTATTTTTAAAATCCACAATCGAAAAATCTTCGCCGCTGGAAAGTACGCAGTCGATTTTTCCGTCGAGAATTATGTTTTCATCTTGCGCGAATTGCGTTTGTAATTTTTCTTCCACGCCGTGAATTTGCCATCCGCCATAAAGATTTTTTTGGCAGAACCATCGCAAAAAATTTATTATCGTTTCCACGAAAATTTCCGTTTGCGAAAGAAGAATTTCTTGCGCCAAAGAACTTTGCGTGTACGCCTTTGCCTGCGCGAACGGCAGAATTTTTTTTGCTTCTTTTTCCTCAGAAATTTCTTCCGCGCCGTCGCGCACGATTTTTCGAATTTGTTCGCGAATTTTCTCTTCGTCAAAAAGCCTCTTCGTCTTTTCGTCCGTGAACGGAAGTCGCGCCGTCTGCTTTAAATATAGTTCCAAGATTTTGTGGTTAATCGATCCCGCATCATAGCGTTCGAAAATGTCCGTATCGAGCGTGTCTTCTTTGAGCGACAAAATATTTTTGAAAATCCATTTTCGCGGACACGGAAAAAAATTTTTCATCGCGCTTTGCGAAATGAAAAATTTTCCCCTTTCGTTTCGCGAAATGTTTTCCAATATTTTTTCTTGCATGAATTTCGAAACGCCGTCAACATTCGCGTCGCAGTCGAAACCGTTCGCGGCAAAATAAAAATCAAATCCATTTTTTATTTTCGCAGAAATTTTTTGAGGAAATTTTGTCGGTAAGTCAAGATTCTCTAAACTTCGCAATTCGTTTTGCAAGAAAATTTTTTCTTGCTTGAAATAATCTTCGCCGTCCAAATCTTCGTCAAAGTCGCGCGGCTTTTCCTGCGTCGTCAGCGTGGCGTAAGGAATCGCGAAGCCGTCCAAAGTCTCTTCGGCAACGCTGAAAACGCAGTCACCCGTTTTGTTGTAGGCATCGATGTAACTTTGGCTTTCGTCGTTTTCTGAAATTTTTCCGTCGAGCAAAATTCGGCGTTTTTGCGGCGGCAGAAAATTCAAAATTGGATTTTCCACAGTGATTGCGTCTTGGCTCGCGTTCAAAACGAACTGTTTCGGAATCGCCGCCATCGCGCTTAATTTATATGGAAAAATCGAGACCCCCTCCTTTTGCTTTTGCTCGGCGTATTGCGTCGATTCGATTTCGTTCAGGAAAAATTCAAAATGCGAAATTTCTTTTCCGCAAAGTTCGGGAAATTCTTTTTCCAGCGCGATGAGTTCGTCGAGCTTTTTTATGCAGCGCGAAATAATGTTGTTCGTGTTTTGCGCCATCGATTTTTTTTCGACGAAAAATTTTTCTTCAAAACCTTCCGCGCCAAGCCAATTGCTTTTTATCGCAGAAAAAGATTTCGCCTTGCAAATCGCGCTTACCGAATCTTTTAACTGTTTGTAAAATTTTTGCGTTTCAAAATAAATTTCGTTTTGAAACATTTTCGCCTCGGGCAAATCTTTCGTCCACGGATCTACGACTTTTCCATTCGAATCAGTGTACTGACAAAAACATTTTAATTCCGAGCCAAGCCGAACAAGGGCTTGCATTCTTTCCGGATTTTTCCACGGAATGTTGTGGTCGAGCGCGAACGCGCGTACTTGTGAAAACGCGAATGCATTCGCAAAACAATCTTGCATTTTTCGAAAAAGGATTCCCGCACCAGTTTTGCCGAGCATCGTTCCCGCGCGAGTGACAAACGGAATGTCATACAATCGAAATTCGCGTTCGACATACGGAAGATAATCTTCGATTTTTGGAACGCTTACGGCAATGCAATTCCACGGAATGCCGCTGGCGTTTTCACGCAATATTTTAAGCGCGGTCATTCGCAATTCGGCGCGCATCGAAGAATAATAATTCGCGGAAATTTTTTGCTCGGAATTTTTCGACGCGTTTTGCAAATGAATCAAATTCAATTTTCCTTTTTTTTCTTCGGCTTCCAAAATCTCGCGATATTCAATGTAGTCATCCAAAAGTTCAGGATAAAAAATTATATAGCGATTTTTGTCGAGCGGATTGAATTCGAGATGTTGCCAAGTCGGCTCGAAAAGATTTTTTTTCTGCAAGAAATCAGAATACGTTTCGTAAAGTTTCAAGTAATCACGGTTTTCGGAATTGTCATGCGCCGCCGCCAATTTTTCTTTTCCATCGGATTTTTTTTCAATGAATTTTTTTTGCGACATCAATTTGTGCCACGAACCGAGAGAAGGCAAAATCTGCGAAAGCCAGTCCGTAAACGCGAGCGCGTTTTCCGCGTACTTCGGATTGATGATCCGTTCGAAAAAAGGTTCGGCTTCGGTGCCCGATTTTTGCGCTTCAGAATTTTCTTCTTTTATTTTCGCAAGAAGATTTCGCGCGAAAAGCTTTCGCAAAAGCCCGGGAACTGAACGCGCATCTTTTTCCTGAACGCTCGCCACCGCGCCTTTGAATTGGTCCCACGCGATGAAACGATCGAGCGGCAAAGTTTTGGGCCAGCCTTCCGCGCCTTCCATCTGCACGATGAAATCCGTCCAACTTTCCAGCGCGACGCTCGTGTTGAAAACAAAAACTGTGTTCTTGTCTGAAATATTTTCTTTTAAAATTTTTGCGATTTGCGTTTGTGAAATTTTTTGGTATGCTTTTTCCATAAATCAATTATATCACACAGGAAAAAAATAAAAAAGTGAAAAGCGATTTTCCGCGCAAACGCGAATTCAATTTGGACTTTTTCTCAGAATAAAATTTTTAAAAAATTCAAATTGAAAAAAAGCAAATTTTTCATATTTGATTTCCGATCAACTATAATGATACTTCTTGCGGTTCACAATCAAAAAGACCAATGAAATGCAAAAAGCAAGCACTTCCGCGATGACAATGGACAACCAAATTCCGTCAAGTCCCCAAAAGACGGGCAAAACTAAAACACAAATCACTTGGAAGACTAGCGTGCGCAGAAAGGATATGGCCGCCGACACGCCTCCATTGTTAAGCGCCGTAAAGAAAGACGACGCGAATATGTTTATGCCGGACAAGACAAACGAAAATGAAAACAATTTGAAAGCGTGAGTTGTCATCTCAAACAATTCCGCATCATAGCCGACAAAAACATTCGCGAGCGTTCCCGCAAATAGCAATGCGACACACATCATCACGATTCCCGCAACGCCTACTGTGAAAAGCCCTTTTTTCAAAAGACTTTTCAGCTCGCCATAATGTGCCGCACCATAATGATAGCCAATAATCGGAGAAGTGCCTATCGTATAGCCAATGAAAATCGCGATGAAAATAAATTGGACATACATAAGCGTGCCATATGCCGCCACTCCATTCTCCCCCGCGAACTTCAAGAGCTGCAAATTGAAAAGCACGCTGATGAGCGAAGACGATATATTGCTCACGAATTCCGACGAACCATTTACGCAGGCTTTTTGTATCGCTCTTCTTTCCATTTTTGTCCTTGTCAAATGCAGACTACTACTGTTCGGGCGGATAAAATAAATGAGCGGAAGAACACCTCCGACACATTGTCCGATTCCCGTGGCCACCGCCGCCCCGAGAACGCCCCACTTAAAAACAACGATAAACAGAGCGTCCAAAAGAATATTGACAATGCCCGCTATCACGGTGACTACAAATCCAAGCCTGGGCTTTCCCGCCGTGGTTAAAAAAGCCTGGAATACATTTTGCAGCATAAAGGCGGTAGTGAAAAGCAACAGCGTTCTGCCATAGACGACGCAATCATTTATCATCGCGTCGGTCGCTCCCAGCAAAAATGAAACGGGACGAATGAACGCGCATCCAATTATCGAAAGCACAATGCCCAAAAGCAGCGTCAGTTTCACCATCATGGTAAAATAGCGGTTGGCTTTTTCATCCTTGCCTTCCCCCAAAGTCTTGGCGACCAAGGCACTTCCGCCCGTGCCGACCATAAACCCGATGCCGCAAAGTATCATAATAAAAGGAAACACAAGGCATATCGCCGCGAAAGGAGTTTTTCCAACAAAATTGGACACGAAAAAACCATCCACAATTCCATAGATGGAGGTGAACACCATCATGATTATGGGAAAAAAGCAAAAGCACAACAATCTCTTATAAGTAAAGTGATCCGACAACTGAATCTTCATAATTACTCCTCGTCTCGATGCCACCATTCGCAGACCAATCCTCCGATAATTTCAACATCAAGCTTGCGATGTAAACTCGATGTTGAAATCCGAACACCATTTCAGCGCGGATTTTTACCCCCCCCATCACTGCATATATTTCCATTGAATTCTTCCCACAGTCGACTTTCAAAATATTCCAATGCGTCCACAAATTCAGCGGAATATCTTTGCAAGGTATCCTTAATCGCCTTTTGTTCAGCGGCAAAGACACCGTCAAGCAATGTGTCCACATACTGCCTTCCTTTCTTTGTAAGCGAGATGGATTTTTCCTTTGCGCATTGCTTCGAGTCAAGCACTATAATTCCATTGGCGACCATATTCTTGACGATTGTGTTAATCGTTGTCCGAGGTATCAGCCATTCATCGCTCATTTTTTTTTGCGAATGCATTTTTCCATCAGACAAGGCATAAAGAAAAGCCAGCGTATTTTCATTAACACCAAGTCGCCGTGCGAAATAATAGTAAATGCCGTCAATCTCATTCATTGCCCTCATCATGCGCCGCACTGTCTCATCGTTTTTATCCATAAGCCATAATTCCTTTCGATACGAAATCGTACTGAAATTATAATACGATTTCGTATCGAAAATGTCAAGAGGGTTGTGAAATTATTTTGCGACTTTCCGAATTTGAGAACTGCCGCGCACGCAATTTTGCAACGGATGAAAATGACTCAATAAAATAAGCATTTGTTATAAAGCATTTCAATAAGCCATTTCATGCACTTTGGCAATCGCGCGTCCGCTCGGCTCGTTCCGCTCACATCGTTCGCCATCGAGTTTTGCGTTTCAAAAACTTGTTTCCCTAATATGCCTTCTCGTGTACGCCAGCCACCGCTCTGCCACTCGGTTCATCCATATTTTTCCATGCCGCGTCCCATTCCAAAGCTTTCGCCGTGGAACAGGCGACGCTCGCCTCGTGGGGAACAGTTTTTGCCGCCGCTTCGGATGGAAAGAATTCCGCGAAAATCTGGCGATAAAAATATTCTTCTTTTGTGGCGGGCGTATTCACTGGAAATCGTTTTTCACGCGCGGCGAATTGCGCGTCGCTGATTTTTTCTTCCGTGAATTTTTTGAGCGTGTCAATCCAATTGTAGCCAACGCCGTCGGAAAACTGTTCCTTTTGCCGCCACGCGATTTCCGGCGGAAGATAATCTTCGAACGCTTTTCGCAAAATCCATTTTTCAATTCGCTCGCTTCCGTCAGGATTTTTCGGGCACATCTTGTCGGACGGATTTATGTTCATCGCGACATCGATAAATTCTTTGTCCAAAAAAGGAACGCGACCTTCCACGCCCCACGCCATCAACGATTTGTTCGCGCGAAGGCAATCGTACAAATGAAGTTTGCTCATTTTTCGCACAAGTTCTTCGTGGAATTCCTGCGCGTTCGGCGCTTTGTGAAAATACAAATATCCGCCGAAAAGTTCGTCGCTTCCTTCGCCGCTCAAAACCATTTTTATTCCCATCGATTTTATCACGCGGGCGAGCAAATACATCGGAGTGGAAGCGCGAACTGTCGTGATGTCGTAGGTTTCCAAATGATAAATCACGTCTGGCAAAGCGTCCAAAGCTTCTTGAACCGTGAAGTGCACTTCGTGATGAACCGTGCCCAAAAAGTCAGCGGCTTTTTTCGCAGCCGCCAAATCCGGCGAGCCTTCCAAACCAATCGCGAAACTGTGAAGAGTCGGCCACCAAGCGGCTTGCGTGTCGCCGCTTTCGATTCGCTTCGCCGCGAATTTTTTCGTGATTGCCGCGATGATTGAAGAATCCAATCCGCCGCTCAAAAGAACGCCGTAAGGCACGTCGCTCATAAGCTGCTTTTTTACCGAAGTTTCTAGCGCGGCGCGAAGTTCGTCGACGCTGCTTTCGTTGTCCTTGACATTTTCGAATTTTTCCCAAGAACGCGAATACCAACGAACTGGTTTTCCCCCTCCATTCGAGGCGAGAAATTTTTTCGCGCCTTTTCCGCCCAAATAAAACGAGCCGTTCGGAAATTCTTCCACCGAAACGCAATGTCCTTCCAAAGCCTTAAGTTCGGATGCGACATAATATCGCCCGTCAGAATCCCAGCCTTGATAAAGCGGAATCACGCCAATCTCATCGCGCGCAATCAAATACAAATCTCGTTTGGAATCGTAAAGCGCGAACGCAAAAATTCCGCTCAGGCTTTCGATAAAATCTGAAATCCGTTTTTCCAAATCTTGCGGAACATCTCCACCACAATTTTCAATCGCCTCTTTGTAAAGCGGAATGATGACTTCGCAGTCGCTTTGCGTTTTAAAATTATACTTGCCCGAAAATCGCGCGCGGATTTCTTTTTGATTGTAGATTTCGCCGTTCACCGCGAGAATAATCGTCTCGTCGTCGCTCACGAGCGGCTGCTTCCCCGAAAGCGGATCGACAATCGCCAAACGCTCATGGCTCAAAATCGCGTTGCCGCCAGTGTACACGCCGCTCCAGTCAGGACCGCGATGCCGAATCTTCCGAGACATTTCCAAAACCTGCGAACGAAGTTCATCGCGCAACCCCTCCCTGACAGGAACAGAGCCGCTTTCCAAATCAAACGCACCGACAAAACCACACATAAAAAACTCCTCAATAAAAAAAGACGCCGACCTAAAGAAAATAATTCCTTAAGCCAAACGTCTTTGTTGAAAACAGTTTAGCAAGAAAATCAAATCGTGTCAACTATTTCGCCACTACTTTGTCGTAATCACAATCAAAAATAAAAAAACTGCGCCTTGCATTTTTCCTGCGTATTTGGTAAAATTATTTCAACAAGATTTAAATATTAGTTTGCTTCGCAAATTGTGTTATCTGATTTTATGAAAATTTGAGGTTTAAGGAAAATTATGTCTTTGGAATGTGGCATCGTGGGCTTGCCGAATGTCGGAAAGTCTACCATCTTTTCGGCTCTTACTGCGGCACCGGCCGCGGCGGAAAATTTTCCGTTTTGCACGATTGATCCGAATGTTGGCATTGTGGATTTGCCGGACGAGCGACTGGATTTTTTGGCGAGCGTTTTCGCACCCAAAAAGAAAACTTTCGCCACCGTCAAATTCGTCGACATCGCCGGCCTTATAAAAGGCGCGTCGAAGGGCGAAGGTTTGGGAAATCAATTTTTGGCGAACATTCGCGAAACGAGCGTCATCGCGCATGTCGTCCGCTGCTTCGACAATCCGGACATCATGCATGTTCGCGAAGATGCAAAAGTAGAAGCGGCCGTAGATCCTGAAAGCGACATTCTTACTATCAATATGGAACTCGCGCTCGCGGATTTGGAAACGATTTCCAAACGCGAAGAAAAAAATGTCAAGACGGTGCGCGCGCTCGGAAAGGACGCGGAAAAGCAGCTCGCTCCGTGGAAAAGCGGCGTGGAAAAAATCCGCCCGCTTTTGCAGGACGGAGTTCCGGCTCGAACCGCCGATTTGACCGACGACGAAAAAGCCGCGCTCTACGATATGCATTTGCTCACGCTCAAGCCGACGCTCTATGTTTGCAACATTGACGAAGATTCGATTGAAGCGGGCACAAACGATTATGTCGAAACGGTAAAAAAAATTGCGGCGAGCGAAAATTCAGATGTCGTCGTGATTTGCGGAAAATTCGAATCGGAACTTTCGGAACTCGGCGACGATTCGGAGCGAAAAGAATTTATGGATTCAGTCGGGCTGAAAGAATCCGGTTTGAGCGTGCTTGCAAAAAAAACGTATCATCTGATGGGCTTGCGCACTTTTTTTACGGGCGGGCAGGACGAATGCCGCGCTTGGACAATTCGCGCAGGCGACACCGCGCCAAAAGCGGCGGGCGTGATTCACACAGATTTTGAAAAAGGTTTCATCAAAGCCGAAGCATACACCATCGAGGATTTGCGCCAATTCGGAACGGAAGCGAAAATCAAGGAAGCGGGCAAATATCGTCAGGAAGGCAAAGATTATGTCGTGCAGGACGGCGATGTTTTGTTTTTCAAATTCAATGTGTGAAAAAATGTTGAAAAAAATTTTTGAAAAATTAAAATTCTCGAAAATCGCTTCGCCTGAAAGTTTTAAAGCCGCGCAAGATTCGATGCTGAACATAATAAATCGATTTGCGATGCTCGACGAAAAATCGAAAAATCTCGCGGAAAAATATCCCGAGCAAAAAAAAATAATTCACCGTTGCTTTGAGAACACGAAAAAAATCGAGCCAAGCGTTTCGGTTCGCGCGGGAAAATTCGAGCAGGCTTTGGCTTTGCAAATTACGAAAGTGAGTTCTGCGATTGACAAAATTCTCACGAATGGCGACGAGCAAAAATTTGGAAAAGAATTGGAATTGCTCGAGCGTTATGTCCGCGTCCGCACGAATGCCGACAATGGAGCAGGCGATGAATGAATTTAATTTCTGTCCGAAATGCGGCTCGAGAAAAATTCAATTTGTGCAAAACAAAAAATGGATTTGCTCGGACTGCGATTTCGACTTGTACAACAATGTCGCCGCCGCGGTCGGCTTGATAATTTGCGACGCGGAAGGAAATGTCTTTTTTGAGACGCGCGCGAAAAATCCACGCAAAGGATTTTTGGCTTTGCCCGGCGGATTTTGCAATCCCGACGAAAGCGCGGAAGATGGCGCAATCCGCGAATGCTTTGAAGAAACCAGTTTGCGCGTCGAAGCGGCTTCGCTGAAATTCATCGCGAGTTTTCCGAACACTTACGAATACAAAAATTTTTCTTATAAAACTTGCGACATTTTTTTCGAGGCAAAAGTGCGGCTTGAAAATGGCGAAAAACTTTTGGATGCGATTCACACCGACACAAAAGAAGTGAGCGCGGTGACAACGAAAAAAATCGCTTCGCAAAAAGACATCGACGATTTGCCGCTCGCGTTCGACTCAGCGAAAAAGGCTTTGTCTGTTTGGTTGAAAAAAAATGAATAAAATTTTTATAATTGAATTGGCAGTTTGCGGCGCGGCGTTGCTTTTTTATGTCGCGATGCTCGCAACGCAAAAAAACCGCCGCAAAAAAATCCGCACGATGGCAGGTGCGCTCATTTTAAAAACCGCGTCGCCTTCAAAACGAAGAACGATTTCGCTTTGGATTGTGATTCCGCTCGTACTCGCGTTCGCGCTTTTGGTGAACTACAGCGCGTTTTTCGTGATTTTGATTTGCGCGATTTGCTCGCTTGCGATTTTCATTTCTTGTCGAGACGACGCCTGCAACGCGAACAACGGCATTTACGAAAACGGCATAATCGGCGGCGGAGAATTTATTTCGTACAAAAAAATCAAATCCGTGGAAAATGGCGCGAGTGCGAAAAACATTCCTGAAAATTTGATTTTGCAAATTGAATTTGTCGATTCAAAGAAAATCCAAATTCAATTTTCTAACGCAAATGAATTCAAATGCGCGTTGGAACAAATTGAAAAATGAGTTTCCAATAAATTTTCATTGAAAAAAATCTACAAAAATTTCTTCACCAATTTTCCGACGAGCGTTATCGCGGGACCGAGAAGCAAACTGATTATGCTTGCGCCCAACGCGGAGCCTTGCATTCCGTCGGCGGAAAGAAACGAAGCGGCAAATCCTATCGCGACAAATGAAAGGTCGTAAATCATTCTTGAAACGAAAAATGGGAATGGAAGCGCCTGCGAGAAAAATTTTGCCACGCCGTCATAAGGCGAAAGTCCCATTTCTGAATTCATATAAACTGCGGCGACAAAAACAAACGCCGCTATCGAAATTGAAAAGAACGCAAGTTTTGCGGGAAATCCGTTTTGCAAAATGAAATCGTGCAACGCAATTTTTTTCCAAACGAAGCAAAAAAAATCCGCCGTGTAGCCAATCAAAACCATATTGCAAATCGTGCCGAATCCAATGAACGACGGCCGGAACAAAATCAAGACAATCAGCATCAAAAGATTCAGCGTGATTTGCCAATTTCCAAAAGTCCAGCCAATCACATGCGAAACGTTCAGGTTCAAAAAAGATGCGGGGTCAGTGCCCCAGCCCACTTCGATTAAAAACGAAAGAAAAAATCCCATCAATAAAATCGAAAAAAACATAAGTAGAAATTTCTTTTTAAAATTCGGGACAATGAATTGCGAAAAAATGAAATGCTCTTTTTGGATTTTCATAATTTCATTTTACGCGCAAAATATGAATTGGTCAATTGCTTTCGCCGATAATGCAAAGACAACTTGAATTTTTCGAAAGAAAAATTTACATTTATAATATGAACGTTTTGTATGGAATTTTGATTCCGTTCTTGGGAACGACATTGGGCGCGGCGTGCGTTTTTTTTCTCAAAAAAGAAATCGCGGCAAAGACGCAAAAATTGTTGTTGGGATTCGCGGCAGGAGTGATGGTGGCGGCTTCGGTTTGGTCGCTTTTGATTCCCGCGATTGACGCTTCGGAAAAAATGGGAAAATTCGCGTTCGTGCCGGCGACTGTCGGTTTCGCGCTTGGAATCGCATTTTTGTTTTTGCTTGACATTTTGATTCCACATTTGCATGTTGGCTCGGATTCGCCTGAAGGAATGGGCGGAAAAAAATTAGGGAAGAATGCGATGATGTTTTTCGCCGTGACGCTTCACAACATTCCAGAGGGAATGGCAGTGGGCGTAGTTTTCGCGGCATTCATTTCAGGCGGCGCGGGAGTGGAAGTCGGACTCGCGGCGGCGATGGCACTTTCGCTTGGAATCGCAGTGCAGAATTTTCCGGAGGGCGCGATAATCTCAATGTCGCTTGCGGGAAGCGGCGAACGCAAGTCGAAGGCATTCGCATACGGCGTGGCTTCCGGCGTAGTCGAGCCGATTGCGGCGTTCACGACGATTCTTCTCAAACAATGGATTGTCGGCGTGTTGCCGTACCTTTTGGCGTTCGCGGCCGGCGCGATGATTTATGTCGTGGTGGAGGAACTTATTCCTGAATCCTCCGCCGGCGAACATTCGAATTTAGGCACGATTGGTTTTTCGCTCGGATTCATCGTGATGATGGTGCTAGACGTGGCGTTGGGATGAAATCGCATTTTGGAGAATTTGCGGCATGATGAAACTCGCCCATTTTGTCGCAAGCCTTTAATTCCAAGCTTGAAACTTTGCGCCATACGCTAGCCGTAAAATGAGTTTTTCGACAATTGTCAAATTTGACAATTAATTTTCTTTTACGAAAACAAAATTTTCTTCACACGCCCTGTAAGAATTTTTCCTTCGAGCGGCGTGGATTTTCCTTTGCTCAAAAATTCTGCCGAACGCACTTTCCATTTTTCCTGCGGGTCGAGCAAGACCAAGTCCGCGTCGTAGCCTTCTTTCAGCAAGCCTTTTTTCAAGCCCAAAATCCGCGCGGGATTCGCTGACATCAGTTGCGATAATTTTTGTTCGCTGAAATTTTCCTGTTCCACCAAAACCGTGTGGCAAAAAGCATAAGCGGTCTCAAGCCCGGAAAATCCTGGCGCGCCCGCCGCTTTATCGCAAGCCGTATGCGGCGCGTGGTCGGTTGCGATAACATCGGCAGTGCCGTCGCGCAACGCTTGAATCAAAGCCGCGCGATCTTCTTCGCCCCGCAAAGGCGGATTTACGAATTCAAAAATTTCTTTGCCGCGCGTTCCAATCAAGCCCAAATGATGCGGCGTGACTTCACATGTGATTTGAAATTGCGGCTTCCCGCTTGCGATATTTTCTTTTAAATTTGCGATATCTTTTTTGGCGCGGCGCACGGCATCAATGCTGTTTTTCGTGGAAACATGGCAAATGTGAATCTTGCAATTCGCTTTTCTTGCGATTGCGATATTTCGCTCGGTTGCGATATCTTCCGCCAATTCCAAAATCGAATTTGCGATAAAAATGTTTTTTTTCGCCTCGTTTATCGCAAGCTTTGGAATTTTTTCCGAAATTTTATTTTTTTTATCGCAAATTTGCGATAAATCTTGAATGTTCATATTGTAATTTGTGATAATTTCCAAAGCCTGCTTGCGATAAAATTTCGCCTTTATCGCAAGCGCGCAATCTTCACTGTGGCATGCGACGATTATTCCTTTTTTCGCGGCACTCTGCATCGCTTCGAGCATGACGGCGGCACTTTCCACATCGCGACCGTCCTCTGAAATTACCGGCGTAGATTTTTTTTCAAGCGAATCAAGATGAGAAATTGTCGCGCCGTCAAAATCTTTCGTAATGCTCACCGTCTGGAAGACTTGCGATTTTTTTTGCGCGGCGGCTTCGCCGTCAATTTTTATCGCAAGTTCCTTCGAAGAAACCACGGGATTTGTGTTTGGCATCAGGACAAGCGTTCCAAAACCTCCGGCGGCGGCGGCGTTGAGCGCGCTTTGCAAATCTTCTTTTTGAGTAAGACCTGGATAGCGAAAATGCGCGTGCATGTCGATAAACGCCGGCGCGAGAGTCAAGCCGTTTGCGTTTACGAATTCAATGTGCGATAAACTTTTTTTGGAAAAAACTTTTTTATCGCAAGCGGATTTCGCGCCTTCCAAAACCGCGCTTTCAGTTTTGAAATTTCCTTTCAAAACGCGCACAATTTTTTTTCTGTCCAAAACAATCGCGCCGCGTGTCCGCATTGACTCATCAAGCAAAATCGCATTGTAAATAATTTTCATTTTTTCCGCCAATAAAATTAAAAAAATCTTTCAGCCATATTGAAAAAGCCAAAACCACGCACTTGTATGGCGACCGCAATCAGAGTGATTTTGTCTTTTTTCCGCTTCTTCGTGAATGTTGTTTTCAGCAATAAAATTCAATTCGCGAAATTCACATTTTTACTTTCAGCTGATTTCCACGGCTTCGCCTTGAAGCCCTGCCTTGTAAAGCGTGTCACAATATTTGCAGCGATAAAGCGCGCGTTCTTTGTCCACGAGGCTGAAAGTTTGCGTGACATATTTTTCACTCGCAGTGATGCATCGCGGATTTTTGCAACTGACTACGCCCGTAACATTTTTCGGCAACTCCATTTTTATTTTTTCCACGATTTGCTCGTTCTTGACGACATTCACCGTGATGTTCGGGTCGATGAAGCCGAGCACGGAATAGTCGATGTTGATGATGTTGTCGACTTTGATGATGTCTTTCTTTTCCAAATTTTTCGACTGCACGTTCATCACGAGCGCGGCGGTAAAACGCGCCTTTTCCAAACCGAGCCAGTGAAAAATCTTCGGGCCGTCGCCCGCGTGAATATGGTCAATCACCAAACCGTTTTTTATCGTGTCAACGTTCAACATATTTCCTCCTGAAAAAACGAAAGCAGATTTTTATTTTGCATGAATTTCAATATTGCAGAAATTCAATTTTAAGTTTGCCGCGCAAACTTGCTCGCAACTATTCACTATATAATTGTCAACTGTCAAAGCGCATCAGTGAGTTTCGCCATCAAACTCATTCGCGCGTACATTCCGAATTTCACTTGCTTGAAATATGCCGCCCGAGGGTCGGAGTCCACTTCATAGGAAATCTCGTTCACGCGAGGAAGCGGATGCAAGACAATCATATCTTTTTTGGCGCGACGCATTTTTTCTTTGTCCAAAATATAACTGTCTTTCAAACGAATGTAATCTTGCTCGTTGAAAAAGCGTTCCTTTTGGACACGCGTCATATAAAGAATGTCTGCGCTGTCAATCACCTCTTCCATCCGCTCGGCGCATTCGTATTCAATTCCAGCGGGCTTGAGAATGTCCTCGACCATATATTCAGGAATCGAAAGTTCCTTCGGGCTTACAAAGACAAAACGATTTTTCGGATAGCGGCACATCGCCTGCGTGAGCGAATGAACCGTCCTTCCAAAACGCAAGTCGCCGACGCAACAAATCGTCAAACCTTCAAGGCTGCCTTTGAGCTGGCGAATCGTGAGCATATCAGTAAGCGTCTGCGTCGGATGAAAATGCCCGCCGTCGCCCGCGTTGATTATCGGGCAAGCGGAATACTCGCTCGCCAAAAGCGCGGCGCCTTCTTTCGGACTTCGGATTGCGATTACATCGGCATAGTTTGAAACTACGCGAATCGTGTCGGCGAGAATTTCGCCTTTCGTCGTGGAAGTGTACGAAGCGTCGGCAAAACCTTCCACGCTTCCGCCAAGCCGTAGCATCGCCGCCTCGAACGAAAGCCGCGTCCTCGTGCTCGGCTCAAAAAAAAGTGCCGCAAGAATTTTCCCGCGGCACACATCTTTAAATGAATTAGGATCAACAATAATTTGTTCTGCCAATCCGCAGATTTCATCGATTTCCTGAACGGACAAATCAGATATTTGAATGACATGACGACCTTTTAGTGACAATTTAAAAAACTCCCATAAAAAGTCAAGGGCAATTTTTGAGAATTGCGATTGACTTTTTAGCGAGCGCGTTAGCGACGCGCACATGTTAAATTACGCAAGTTTCCAACGGAAACTTGTCATGATAAAAGTGCCGCGCCATTTGTGCGGTGCTTTTATCATGACTCCTTGTTTTCGATTGCGATTTGTGCGATTATATCACAAAACGCGAAAACGTGCAAGAGAAAATGCTTTGTCCCGAAAAAAATCCACCATTGCAAAAAAACATAAAATCTGCTAACATATTTTTATGAATAATTCGATTTTAAAAAAATTTTTTGCGCGAATTTTCATCGCCATGATTTTCTGTGTTGCGCTTGTTTCTTGCCAAAAAAAATCCGCGCGAAATGAAACGCCGCTCGTGCCTTTGGATTTCGTTTCCGAGAAAAATCTCGCCTCTGATTCTATACCGGCTTGGCATCATTCGCTCAAAAAAATCTGCATTGTTTTCGGCTATGGCTACAATGAAAAAAATTACGTGCAAGGCATCGTCGAGTCGCTCGCAAAAAAATATGGCCTTGACGACGGAACATCTGACAGCGGTCTGATTTTTCCGCTGGTTTTTCCAGATGATTTTTCAGGCGAAAGAATTTCCAGGCTTCCTTCGCTTATCGGCGAACGAGAACTTGCCGGTCTTATCATTGTGGGCGCGCCCGAAAACACGAACCATGCCATCGCGAATCTCGAGGACGAATGGGACTCGCGCGAAAATATGATTCCTTATCCGGTGTACGCTTTTTTTCCACAAGATGATATCGCCGGAATTGAAGCCACTTCCAATTTTGTCCTTGATTGGGCGCTCGAGGGGAGCGGCTCGATGGACGATGAGTCGGACAAGGAGGAAGTGTCGCAAACTCAAGTCGCTGATTTGGACGCGCTTTTGGATCGCGCGGTGGAATATATGTTGCTCACTGAATGCCCGCTTCCGCCCGATGAAAATTTGCCCGCCCATGTTTCGCGAATCGTCGGAAATGATTACAAAGTTTCTCGATATGTCGATGCGCAAAGCGGCTTGCAGTCGGTCAACCATTTCGTAATAGAAGAAAAATGATTGACCTTGTGCAACAGGATTCAGGGCTGATTGGAAGTGCCGATGAAATCAAAAACCTTGCAAAAATGCCCGAAGCGGAAGTTCTGCTCGTTTCTGATTCGCATGGAAAGCGAGAAGTTTTGCGCGCGATAATCGAACGCTTCGGCGAAAATGTCGCGGCGGTGATTTTTTGCGGAGACGGAATCGGGGATTTTTGCGCCGCGCTTTCTTACACGCAAAAAAGCAAAAAATTCGCGAAGAGTTTTCCTCCTGTCGCGGCTTTCGTTCGCGGCAACGGCGACTGTGATTTTTTTCCAGTGGATTTCAATCCGAATCCAAATTCCGCTTCGCATGCGAGTTTGGAGAAAAATTTTCTTCGCGGCGAATATGAAATCAAAATTCCGCAAACCCAAATATTGAAAATAGCCGGAATGAATATTTTCGTAACGCATGGCCATGTGGACGGCGTGTATTACGGTTTGAACCGTTTGGCACAACGCGCGGCGGATTCTTTGGCGGACATTGTTTTTTACGGGCACACACATGTCGCGTCCCGAAGCGAAATTGATTTGACATATTTTATAAATCCCGGAAGTTGCGCGCTTCCTCGTGGCACACAGAGAGTTCCATCGTTCGCAATCGTTAAAATTCCTGGCGGGCAAGAAAGAGCGGAGACGACTTTCTTTTCGGTGCGCACGAGTATTTCGGAAGGATTTGAATTTATGCCGTTCGCCCCGCAGACATTTTTTTGATTTGTGCAGAGAGTTTCATATTCCGATGTTCTGTCTCGAAATATGTTGATTGTCGATTTTTGCATTTGCTTATTTCCAAAAATTATGGTAATATAAAAATATGGACGGATACATCAACAAAATCGAATCATTCGGCGCGGTGGACGGACCGGGAATGCGCTACATAATTTTTTTTGCGGGCTGCCCTTTGCGCTGCAAATTTTGCCACAACCCTGACACTTGGAAAATAGAAGGCGGCGAGCGACGTTCCGCGCAAAGCCTTTTGGACGAAGCGGAAACCTGCCGCGCGTATTGGGGAAAAAAGGGCGGCATCACAGTGAGCGGCGGCGAGCCTTTAGTGCAAATCGATTTTCTTCTCGAACTTTTTTCGCTCGCAAAAGAACGTGGCATCAATACTTGCATCGACACTTCGGGCGCGCCTTTTACGAGCCAGGGCGAATGGTTCGAGAAATTCAAAAAGTTGATGGAAGTGACGGACATCCTTTTGATGGACATCAAGCACATTGATCCTGCCGAGCACATCGCTCTCACTGGACACGGCAACGAAAACATAATCGAAATGTTCCGCTTCCTCGACAAAATAAAAAAGCCAATTTGGATTCGCCACGTTTTAGTTCCCGGCATTTCTGACAACGACGAATACTTGCGAAAAACTCGCGACTTCATTCGGACGCTTTCCAATGTCGAGCGCGTGGAAATTCTGCCGTATCACACTTTGGGAATAATGAAATATCATGAAATGGGAATTCCGTATCCGCTTGAAGAAACGCCGATGCCCAGCGCGGAACGAATCGAAAACGCCCGAAAAATTTTGGAATGCGAAAAATACACAAAATGGAAAGAGTGAAATGTGCATAAAAATATCGCGCGGGTTCTCGTCATTCATTTTAAATTTCGGCACCGCAGAAAATAGGCTGGAAACTTCGCGACACTTCGTTTAACTCGTTGCCAGAACGATTTCCGAGCATGCGCAATTCGTCTGCGCGAGCAGGCACGTTGCAATAAGCGATTTTGCAAGACGTGTTCTAAAACTTCAAGTTCACCGAACACACATTCTCGCAAATTACAATTTCGCAAAATGTGACAACATCACTGTGCGAAAAATTCTTTCATATTGAGGATTCGCTGATTTTTCGAACCGCGGAATTTCAGGCTCAAATCTTTTTCTTCCAAGATAAAAGGTCCGTCCACCAAGAAATCGACCATGCGCAAAATCGCCTCGGTGTGCTCAGTGTGACGGCGGCCGTTTTCCGCAAGCAAGTCGGTTTCAAGAATGTAGCCGGTGTAGCACCAGACATCTTTTTGCGGAAATGAAGTTTTTACGCACTCAAGCAAATTCCGAACGCACGGCTGATTTTCAATTTCAAAAGGCTCGCCGCCCAAAATCGTCAAACCTTGAATGAACGGCTTTGAAAGCGCGTCCAAAATTTCTCGGAGCGCGTCTTCGTCAAATTTCTTGCCGTAGGCGAAATCCCAAGTCTCACTTTGAAAACAACCCTTGCAATGATTTTTGCAACCAGAAACGAAAAGGCTCACGCGAACACCGTCTCCATTAGCGATGTCAATTTTTTTTATCGCACCGTAATTCATAATGCCCCGCAAAACAAAGCCGCGATTTTTCGACCGCGGCTTTGACAGTTACAAATGCAAAACCCGTTCTTTGATTTCTTGCGTTCGTCCTTGATTCCAATATTGAGTGCCAATGTAGCCGCAAGTGCGCCGCGCCACGTTCATCGTGCTTTGGTCGCGGTTCTTGCAGTTCGGACATTCCCAAACGAGCTTTCCGTCGGCATCGTGTACAATTTGGATTTGACCGGTAAAGCCGCATTTTTGGCAACAGTCGCTTTTTGTGTTCAGTTCGGCGTACATGATGTTTTCGTAAATGTGCGCGAGAAGCGTCATCACTGCGGGAATGTTGTTTTCCATATTCGGCACTTCCACATAACTCACCGCTCCGCCCGGCGAAAGCGTCTGGAATTGGGATTCAAACGTAAGTTTTGCGAACGCGTCCATTTCCTGCGTGACGTGGACGTGATATGAATTCGTGATGTAGTTTTTGTCGGTAACGCCGGCGATTTCGCCGAAACGCTTTTTGAGACATTTGGCGAATTTATATGTCGTGGATTCAAGCGGCGTTCCGTACAAAGAAAAGTCAATGCGCTCGTTTTTCTTCCAGCGGGCGCACGCCTCGTTCATGTGGCGCATCACTTCCAGCGCGAACGGCGTGGCATCAGGATTGGTGTGAGGCTTGCCCGTCATATAGCAGACACATTCGCAAAGCCCCGCGTAGCCAAGCGAAATCGTGGAATATCCGTTCATCAAAAGTTCATCGATTTTCTGCCCTTTTGCCAATCGCGCCAAAGCGCCATTCTGCCACAAAATCGGAGCGACATCGCTCGTCGTTCCCATAAGCCGATTGTGTCGAATCATCAAAGCGCGGTAGCACATTTCAAGCCGATCGTCGAAAATCCGCCAAAATGCCGAAAGGTCGCGATTGGAAGAACAGGCGATGTCAACCAAGTTCAGCGTGACCACGCCCTGATTGAAGCGGCCATAATATTTCGGCTTTCCGTTTTCGTCAACGTACGGCGTGAGAAAGGAGCGGCATCCCATGCACGGATAACAGTTTCCATTTCCGTTCTCGTCGATTTTCAACTCCAGCATTTTCTTTTCGGAAATGTAGTCAGGCACCATTCGCCGCGCCGTGCATTCCGCCGCCAATTGCGTAAGATAATAATATTTCGAATCAGGCTCGATGTTGTCCGGCTCGAGAACATAAATCAATTTCGGAAAGGCGGGGGTAACCCAATATCCGCTTTCGTTCTTTACGCCTTGATGTCGCTGGCGCAAAACCTCTTCGATGATGAGCGCAAGGTCGGATTTTTCTTGCTCGTCCTTCGCCTCGTTGAGATACATGAAAACCGTGACGAACGGCGACTGACCGTTTGTAGTCATGAGCGTCACAACCTGATATTGAATCGTCTGAACGCCGCGCGTGATTTCGTCGCCAAGCCTGCGCTTCACGATGTAGTCGAACTGTTCGTCGGAATATTTTATTCCCGTCTTCTGCTCGATGTCCAAAAGTTCTTTTTGAATTTTTTGGCGGCTCACTTCGACAAACGGCGCCAAGTGCGTGAGCGAAATGCTCTGCCCGCCATATTGACATGAAGCCACCTGCGCGATGATTTGCGTGGCGATGTTGCACGCCGTGGAAAAAGAATGCGGCCTGTCAATTTTCGTTCCGCTGATGACCGTACCGTTTTGCAACATATCTTCAAGATTGACCAAATCGCAATTGTGCATGTGCTGGGCGAAATAATCCGCATCGTGAAAATGAATCAAGCCTTCCTCATGCGCCTTGACCAAATCTTCGTCAAGCAAAAAACGCCGCGTGATGTCCTTGGAAACTTCGCCCGCCATATAGTCACGCTGCACCGAAACCACGGTGGAATTTTTATTGGAATTTTCCTGCTTCACATCCTCGTTGTTGCATTCCAAAAGCGAGAGAATTTGGCGATCCGTGGAATTTTCCTTGCGGTTGAGTTCATGCTGATAGCGATAGGTGATGTATTTTTTCGCGATGCTGAACGCGCCGGCTTCCATGATTTTCGTTTCCACGAAATCCTGAATTTCCTCCACGCTTGCTTCATGTCCGCCGTTCTCGCAAAGCGTCTGGATTTCCGCGCCAATTTTTTTGATTTGTTCTTCGGAAAGCCGCTCGGCTTCGGGCACGGTCATGTTCGCCTTTCGCACCGCGTTTTCGATTTTTTCCACATCAAACAGAACTTCTTCGCCGTTTCTTTTGATAATTTTCATAATAAACAAAATTGGAATGTTTGAAATTCGCGCTGAAATGCCACACGAATTCCAACTTCACGTTTTTCGGGCAAACTCGTTCGCCCCCTAGTCAAACGTATTCCATCCTCCCGCATAGTCTATACGAAAAACACGCTATATCTAGCGTGTTCGCTTTTGTAAATATACTACTAATAGCGTTTTTATGCAAGGGAAATTCGCAAAGAATTTTAGAATTTTTTAGGTGCTTGACAAGCATCTCCGAGAAAAATATACTGTAAGTCGTGAAACACAAAAGAATTAGCACGCAGAAAATGGATGTTTAAAATGAGCGATGAAAATTCGGCAAGTACAAAAATCTTCCAGCAAAATTCTCTCGTGCAAATCGGCGGGCGCGATTATAAAATCTCGCGCCTGCTCGGAAAAGGCAAGGGCGGCTATTCCTACCTCGCGTCTTGCGACGACAATTTTTTTGTCGTCAAGCAAATTCATCACGAGCCGTGCGACTATTACAATTTCGGCGACAAAATCCAAGCGGAGTTGAGCGATTACAAAAAATTATTGGACGCGCAAATCCGCATTCCAAAAATGATTTCGTTCGATGTTGAGGCAGAGCGGCTCATAAAAGAATTCATCGACGGTCCTACAATCGACTCGCTTGAAAAAATTCCGCAAGAATATTTTTCGCAAGTCCGCGAAATGGCAGAACGCGCCAAGCGAAAAAATATGAACATAGATTTTTATCCGACAAATTTCGTCGCGCAAAACGGGCTTTTGTATTACATCGACTATGAAACAAACGAATATTCCGACGAATGGAATTTTGAAAATTGGGGCAAAAAATATTGGCAAAATGCCGCGCCTTTGTAAAAAAGAATTTCGTTTTGCATTTCGCTCCGTTTTTGCGGCTTCGCGAATTGTTCGTGATTTCGACATCCATCGGGCAGAGCGTTTCGCACTTTCCGCAGGAAACGCATTTTTCTCATGAGAAAAAGTTCCAACGAAATTGCGCAACCAATGTAATTGAAATCAAAAAGATGAAAAGCATTGTGCGTTGTAATCCATAAAGTTACAACAATTGCCTCGAATATGACGAGCATAATCAATGGAAGTCAATGGAAGTCAATTGAAGTTTGATAAAAAGCGTTTTTAGCCGTGATTTCCAATTTGCTTTTTTGGTGATTTACAAATTAAAAGCGAACAATTATAATGTCTTTGTGAAAACTGATTTTTGGAAAGTTGGCTGGCGAACAGGAAAAACCGTAATAGCCGTTTTCTTGTGTTTTTGATTGATACCATAAGAGCAAACAGCGTTCCATTTTATGCCGCAATTGCCGCCATATTGTGCATTCAGAAAAATTTTGACGATAGCCTGAAGATTGCTTTGACTCGTGAAATTGCAACGATAGTCGGAGGAATTTTTGGAATGGCCGTTTTGCTTTTTGAAAATGGCGTGTATTGCATTCCTAATGATTTGTTGCGATATTTGGCTTTGTCGATTTTGCTTATTCCGCTTATAAATTTTTCTGTATGGATAAAGCAGGAAAACGGAACATTTCTTATGTGTGTTGTTTTCCTTTGCATCACGGCTACACGCGGAAATGGCGAAAGCCCTTTTGCGTTTGGCATCAACCGAATTATTGATACTACAATTGGCATTGCGGTTGCCTTGCTCGTAAATCAATTTTCAAACATAGGAATGAAAATCAGGAAAAAATTGAAATCGACGGATTCGAAAAAACTGTCGTAACATTTGACATTACAACAATGCTCTGCTATAATTTATTTTATGAAAATCACGTCGAGATTTACAATCGCAGTTCACACATTGCTCGCGATAAACACATTTTCAAAAGACCGCAAAACCACGTCGGACTTCATAGCCTCGAGCGTAAACGTGAATCCAGTCGTCATACGCAGAACGCTTTCAAATTTAAAGGCGGCTGGAATCGTGGACGTAAAGGCTGGTTCAGGCGGCGCGACAATAATTAAAAAATTAAAGGACATCACGCTCTACGACATTTACAAAGCCGTCGAATGCGTCGATGGCGGCATTTTTCATTTTCACGAAAATCCAAATCCGAAATGTCCCGTAGGAAAAAACATCCACAAAGTTTTGGACAAGCATCTTGAAGACGCGCAATCGGCATTTGAAAATGAATTGAAGAAAACGACGCTTTTGAAACTTTCGCAAAATTTGGATGTTTGAAAATGGCGGAAAAAACGCCGCGCAAAAATTAAAATGATGTCGTATATGTTGGAGAATTTTTATGGCTCTGTTTATCGAAAATGACGGCAAATTGTTTCGGCTCGTAACTTCTCGCACGGAATACCAAATGTCCGTGGATCGACACGGTGTACTGCGCCATCTTTGGTACGGACAGAAAGTCGGCGTTCCGATGGATTATTTGCAGGAAGGTCAAGACGTCGGATTTTCGGGCAGTCCTTATGACGCAGGAAACGACCGCGCGTATTCCCTCGACACGGCGGCGCAAGAATGTCCAGCCAATGGCACGGGCGACTACCGAATTTCCGCCATAAAAGCGAATGGCGGAATCGACTTGCGATTTTTGAAATATAGCGTTGTAAAGGAAACAGTTACAATTCCTGGTCTGCCTGCCGCGTTCGGCGATGCGGAAACATTGGAAATCACGCTCATCGACGATTCGGCGAAAATCGCCGTCACATTGCGCTACGGAGTTTTCGAGGATTTGGATTTGATTACCCGAAGCGCGGAGATTGCAAACTGCGGAGACGCTGAAATTACTTTGGAAAAAGCCGCGAGCCTTTCTTTGGATTTGCCAGCTGGCGACTGGGAATGGATTCATTTTCCCGGTCGGCACACGATGGAACGCCAGCCCAATCGCGCGTCGCTTTTCGAAGGCATTCAAGAAAGTGAAAGCCTCAGGGGAACTTCCAGCCACCAGCAAAATCCCGCATTCATTCTCTGCGAAAAAAACTGCACGGAAACCAAAGGCCTGTGCATTGGCGGAACGCTTCTCTACAGCGGCATCTTTCAGACCGCCATCGAAAAAAATCAGCTCGAACAAGTTCGTATCACGATGGGAATTCATCCCGATTTGTTCCGTTGGACGCTAAGGGCGGGCGAGCATTTTTATACACCGCAGGCCGCGATGTCTCTGAGTATGGATGGCTTTGAAAAACTTTCCCACAATTTTCATCGCTTCATTAGGGAACATGTCACGCGCGGCAAATTTTCCGACGCGCCACGCCCCGTGCTTTTGAACAGTTGGGAGGCAGCATACTTTGATTTCGACGAAGAGAAATTGCTTTCGATAGCGAAAGAAGCTGCGACTTTGGGCGTGGAACTTTTCGTGCTGGACGACGGATGGTTCGGAAGACGGAACGACGACAGTTCGAGCCTCGGAGATTGGTTCGTAAATCGCGACAAACTTCCGCATGGGCTTGACGGACTGGCGAAAAGCCTGAACGCGCTTGGCTTGAAAATGGGACTGTGGTTTGAGCCTGAATGCATTTCCGAAGAAAGCGAATTGTATCGTAAGCATCCTGATTGGGTCATCGCTCCGAAAAAGCGTAAGCCCGTTCGCGGACGCTATCAACTCGTGCTCGACTTGTCGCGGAAAGAAGTGGAAAATTATTTGTTTGACACGATGGCGGCAATTTTATCTTCAGCGAACATCGCCTATGTCAAATGGGATATGAACCGCAGTCTCTGCGACTTCAATGATGGCGAACAGCCGCACAGATACATTCTTGGGCTTTATTCGCTTTTGGAGAGACTGACCGCCACTTTTCCTGACGTGCTTTTCGAAGGATGCAGTGGCGGCGGCGGACGCTTCGATGCGGGAATGTTGTACTATACGCCGCAAATATGGTGCAGCGACGACACCGATGCCGTGGAGCGGACGAAAATCCAATTTGGCACTTCGTTCTTTTATCCAGCGTCATCGATGGGTTCTCATGTCTCCGCCGTGCCTAATCATCAGACTGGTCGCGTCACGCCTTTGGAAACTCGCGGCGTGGTGGCGACGGCGGGCTGTCTTGGATACGAACTCGATCCACGGACGCTTTCGGAAGACGAGAAAAACATTGTTCGCGCGCAAATCAAGCGTTACAAATCGCTCGAGCCTCTCATACACGGCGGCAAATATTATCGCCTGACAGATCCGACGAAAAAGAATGTCGCCGCATGGATGTTCACGGACGGAAAACACGTTTTGGCGCAGGGCGTTCAATTTCACACGATGCCAAACACGCTTCGGCAAACGCTCCGATTGCGCGGGTTGGAAGCGAAAGCCCATTACCGCGTGGAGGAAACAGGACAAATTCTCACCGGCTCCGCCCTTATGTGCGGCGGTCTGCTTCTGCATCGCGCTTGGGGAGATTTCAACGCTTTTGAAATTCTGCTGACAAAGGAACCGTGATTGCATATGATTGCAATTGAGAAAATTAACATATTCGGAGATTTTAAGATTTCGGGGAAATTATGAAAACTGAACTTGAAAAATGCCTTGACGGAGAATGGTATGATTGTCACGACGCGATTTTTTTGGAATACAAAAAAAAGTCGCGCGAACTTTTGCAGGAATACAATTCGCTCGGCTACGAACAAAAGCCGCGCAAGCGCGAAATCTTGAAAAATCTTTTTACGGGCATCGGCGAAAACATCAGCGTGGCTTCTCCATTTTTGTGCGACTACGGATGCAACATCACTCTCGGCAACAATGTTTCGGTGAATATGAATTGCACATTCGTGGACTGCAACAAAATTACGATTGGAAACAATGTCCTCATCGCGTCGAATGTCCAGCTCTACACGGCGGCGCATCCCGTGGAACTTGCCGAACGGCTCGTGCCGAATTGGAATCCTGAAAGCGGCGAATATTTTTGCCGAACTTTCGCGCTGCCGATTTCAATTGGCGACGGCTGCTGGCTCGGCGGCGGCGTGATAGTCTTGCCGGGCGTAAAAATCGGAAGCGGCTCCGTCATCGGCGCAGGCAGCGTTGTAACAAAAGACATTCCATCGAATTGCGTCGCAGTCGGAAATCCTTGCCGCGTGATTCGAAAAATCAACGGCAAATAAAAGACAAAAGGCGGAAAGAGTTGCACTCCTTCCGCCTTTTCATAGAATCCGCTCACAAAAAATGTGGTTGTTTGCAATATGCGGCGCGTGCGCCGCATATTGTTTCTTACGAAATCGAAAGACTATTCGATAAGAGTCAAAACAAGTTTTTCGACAGTAACACTGCCTTCATATCCAGCCCAATTATCATCCACAGTGCTATTTTGGACACAAATATGAACTTCCGACAAAGTTGACAAGTCTACAGTTGGAGTAAGTTTAACTTCTGTGGTGGTCTTGTTAAGCCAACCCTTGTTTGAAACTAAATTCGCGTCTTTATCTCCCCAAAGCGATTTATCAGAAGCAGAACCTTTTGAAAGCCAAACATCACCACCAAAAACAGCAACTTTTTCATTATCGGAAGAAACATATCCTGTGAGTGTAACTGACTTCAATTTTGAAGCCTGTTCCTTTGTCAATGTGTAAACGACATTCGCCGTAAAAGCATTTTCGCATATGTAAGTTTTGATGGAATTTGTATCTGTGATTTCAACATCTTTCGTTGCAACGACTGGTCCAGCAGCAGCAATTTTCATTTTGGTAACTTTCAATTCTTTGCAACCATCATTCGTGCAAAATTCAAAGCCACGGAGTTTCTTTCCCGCATACTTCGCAAGTTCAATTTCTTGTTCCGCGCCCGCCTTAGGCTGCGTCCAGCCAATGTAGGCAGAATCGTAAATGGTCTCTTTTTCCTCATTTTGTTTTGTGTCATAGAAAAGAATTGAAAAGTTTGCGCCTGCGTTGTTGTCCATAGAAAACGCCAATTTCAAGACATCGTTATCTTTGATGACATAAGCTTCATCGGCATTTTCAAAGATGTAATTGATTCGCATTGCCGCGCCGTTTTCCGCGTCCTTCGCGGTAAAAGTATTGCCAATTATCGTGACACTTGAATCGGCGTCCGCCATCTCGTCAAACGCGTTGGGAACTTTGTCACGCAAAGCATCGGTATCAAAAGCGAATACTTTGACACCGCTTCCCAAAACATCATCGTCAGAATCATCCTTGCCCCCTTCATCATCAACAACAGGAGGGGTAGAAGTTGCTGGGTCATCATCGTCGCTGCCTGACGAACACGCGACAAAACCAAAGAGAAAGGCGACAGCAAAGAGCGCGATTACCCCCCCCAATAAGCGAATTAAGTTTTTTCATAAGATTTCTCCTTGCGCGACATATAAGCAATATGCCGCTCCTTTTGTTTTTTTTGCCGCCAAATGACGACAATGAAGACATTGCGTCTTCTGTTCAGTTTTGAGTATAAATTGTATTTTTAAGATTCTGCAACGATAAAAATTATGGAATTTTACTTTGTTTTTTATTGCTTTTGCAGAAAATGTGGATGGATTTGTATTTGCGGGCGCAGAATTTGAGGGAAACAAGTGCGAACTATGAGATTTACGGCTCTCCTCGGCTATAGCGGTGCGATGATTTCAACGCGCTCAATCACTGACAAGACTGCGCTGTTTTTTCAATTTTATCCTCTGAAATACTCGTTTTACCTTGAACTTTGATATTCTCTTTTTTGTTCTCTAAATCATTGTTCTGAATCAATTCAACTATCCGAGTTATGTATTCTTCTTCGTTCTCTGGAAAAACATATTTGGTAATGGTGTGCAATAATCCGACAATTAGTCCAAGAAAAGTTATGCAAACAGATATTAATTGTATGACATCGGCCACCGAACCAGTTTTTCCATTAAAATCAGCATTGAAAATAAAGATGATAAAACTTATACAAAACGCTAGCAATATGCTAACGCATAGAAAAAGTAAAATTCCTTTATACCACTTATTGCTTTTACTTTTGTAGTTATAGGCTTCTACATATGTAGATAATAATTCAGTAATTTTACGGTCTCTGGCTTTTTGTTGTCCAGTTGTATACGTATCCACGTATGCTTTATTTATATCATTATCATTGTCGACAGGTTGAATAAAAGTTAATGAATCAGATATGGAGTTTAACTCATTCAAAAAATTATTTTTTTGATTCACGCTAATTTTAACTCCTCGATTCTTCTTTCAGCCATTCTGATAGTTACAATAAAATGTTTTGATAATGCATCGACTATCTCTTTATCATTCTTGTATATTTGCTTTATTTTCGTGTACTTTTTTTCAAAACTTTCCCTGGGCATGAGCAAATTTGCCGCAAAAAAATCCGCTTCATTTTCAAGCTCGCTATGACCTCTTTTATGATCTCTATGCGCATACAATCCTTTCAAATTCTTTTTCTTAAAATGCAATACATAATGCCCAAGTTCATGCGCAATAATAAATCGCTTCCACTCTAAAGATCTGTTAGAATTTACACCAATCAATTTATCGGTTTTAATTCCCATTATTTCTTCTGCGCCTTCTTCAACAACAATAAACCCATCATCCTCCTCATTGAGAACCGCATTGCCGACAACAAATCCCAATCTTTTTGCGACATCAATTACATCAACCGAACGCTCGCTTATAATATATTGGGCTGACTTTAATGTATTTTTGACGTTTTCTTCAATTTCACTATAATTCATAAATCGGCACCTCTCAATTGAAAGTCAATAAAAATCAGAATAGCATATCAAATTACAAGATATTAATCAAGAATATTTTATATATATTTAAATTGTATCACAAATACTAAATTTGTCAATTTATTTCTGTGTAATTCCAAACTCATAGCTTTTTACGATTTTATCGTAATACCCGCGATTTTTTTCGTAGCCTTCGGTGAATGCCGTAAACGAAAAGCATCCGTAAAAATTATCGGCGGCGCGTCCAAACGTTTTTATGTCAGTCAAATTGCGACCGGTTTTCGGATTGTAAGTGCGCGCGCTTATCTTGATTTTCGCGCCATCCACAAAAACGCCAAGTTTGCTCCAATCCGAATACGCGTAACCGTTGCTCGCGGTGTATCGCCGTAAAATTTGCGCCGTCACGAAGTCCCTTCCTTTTTGCGCGATTTCGTTTGGAAACGCAAAGCCGCTCAAAAACACGAACGCGTCGTCGCCGAGCGTCCACATATTTTCGCTTTGAACTTGCCAATTTTTGTCCGCGCCCACTTCCTGATGAAATTTTTGCTTTTCATTCAATTGTGTCGCATATTCAATTCGCATTGATTTCGCGCTTTTGATTTTTTTGGCGGATTTTTTTTCGCTTGAATTTTCCGTCGCGCTTGGCGGAACGAATTCCGAAAAACTTTTGTCTTGCGAAGACGAGAGTCGCCCGACTGTGCAAACCACGAAAGCGTCGTTTCCGGCATAGTCCACGATTTTTTTCAAATTGAAAATCGGGACAAGCAAATCAAAAATCATCGTGACATCGCCGCCGAACTGCGCGTAAGAATCGTGAACGACTTTTCCTTCCGAAAGAAAGTCGCCCTTGCTTTTCGAATAGTCGGTGAATTCGAGCGCGCCGATTTTCATGCGTCGCGCTGTCAAATCATAAAGCAAGTCGTGAATGTAATTCACGATTTCCGTGTCTTCTTCGAGCGGCACGGTGACGAAGCGTTCGCCCGTAAGTTCCAAATGCGGGGAATCAGGATTTACGGAAAAAAGAATTTGCAAATTTTTCATTGGAAGAATTTCGCCCGAATCCGTTTTGCTTTCAGGCGCGAAATATCGCACTTCGTAAGTCGCCTCGTCGTAATACAAAAATCCGATGTAGCTTTCGCGCGTAAAAGAATTGTCGCGGTAAAAAACATATTCGCCCGAAGCGTCTTCAATTTGGCGCGAGACAGCGGGCAGGGAAAATGAATAGTGAATAATGAACAGCGAATAGTTGACGGCGAATAAAAGTTTTAAAAATCGTTTCATTTTATTTTCCTCATCATTTTACTTTCCATTCGGCGAGCCGAAATTCAAAGAACATCGGGCTTTGAAGCGAAGCGACTTCACTGTAAAGTTTCTTCGAACTTTCGTTCCGGCCTTTGATTTCGTCATAAAGCGCGAGATAAAAAGTCATCTTGCCTTTTTTCGTTTTGTTCTCTTCCTGCTGAATTTTTTGGACGATTTGATTTTCCGCGTTCATCGGGCCGAAGTCGTGGTAGAGGCGGAGCATCAGATAGTCGAGCGAATTGCGGTCGGTAAAATCTTTCAACGCTTTCGCCAAAAATGGTTTTACCAAATGTGCCTTGTTCGCCTTGTAATAGCACGCCGCAATCATCAGCGGATACGAAACATTCGTCTTGTTGTACGAATACGCTTTTTCAAACGCTTCGCGCGCCTCGTCATAATTTTCGATTCGCCATGCGAGCATTCCCAACGATTCATAGGCGAAATAATATTTCGGATTGGTCTTGACGACCATCCGATAATCTTCGAGTGCCTTGTCATACAGATTCTGCTCGTCGTACAGTCCCGCGCGATAAGCGTAAGCCAAAAAATATTCTGGATTGATTTTTATCGCGTTCGTCCAGGCTTTTTCCGCGTCCTTGAACTTTCCGCGAAAACGCTGGTATGTTCCCAAATCCATGTAAAAATCATAATTGGAATCATCAAGCGCGATTGCCTTCAAAACATTTTCTTCCGCCATCTTGTAGTTTTCATCTTCGGCATAAATTTTCCCGATGTAAGAATATGCCACCGCGTTTTGTGGGTCGATTTCAAGCATTTTTTTGAACGCCGTCCGCGCGGCAGAAATTTCGTTCAGATAATACGAAGTCTGTCCGTAGCCGAAAAGCGCGTCCAAATTTTTCGAATCGCCTTTGAGAGCCTTGAGATAATAATTTTTCGCCGGCTTGTATTTGTGCTTCAAAACTTGCTCTTGCGCCAATTCCGTGTTCGCATAAGAATTGTTCGGATCGAGCGCGATGATTTCCTTCAGCGCGGCCGACTTCGCGCCGGAGTTTCCTTCCGCCTTCGCCAAAACCATTTTCATTTCCTTTACTTCCACATCGTTCGGAAGTTTCGATTCAAGTTCGGAAACAAGGGCTTTCGCATCCCCGTAAAGCTCGGCGGAAATCATAAGCGAAGCGTGAAGTTTTTTCAAATCCAAGTCGCCTTGCAGCGAAGCTGGCATTCCCGAAAAAAGCGAAAGAGCCTGTTCGACTGAGCCTGTCTGCAAAGCCGCATCCAATTTTCGCACGAAAGCCACGGCCGGAGAATCGCTTTCGGAAGGCGCAATCGGATTTTCCACTACCGAAACGTCGGCGGGAAAAACCGAAAGAGCCGCGATGCCAAATGCGAGAAATATCGCCATGATTTTTTTCAAATTCATTTTTTAACTCCAATACAAAACAATCCGCTCAAGTTGAACCGCAATCCTTACAAATATATCAAAAACGCACTTGAATTTAAAGCCCCACTTTGTTAAAATAACAAAATGCATTCGTTAAGAAAACTGATAGGACTTGCAATCCTTTATGCCATTATAATTGTCGGCATTTTTTTAATTCAATTTAGAAGCGATTCCTTAATAAGAAAAAATTTTCACGGCATAAAAGTTACGCTTGCCCAGACAGAAAACAATGTCAATTCCGCCTCTTTGAAAAATTCTTTCCAAATTTCTTACAATGGAATTACGTTCAGCGCGGACGATGGCGCGCCCGTGACTTTTTCCGAAAACGGCACGGAACGCCCCGTAAAATTGATTTCTTACGAGGAAAAAGAAGTTTCATTTATATTGGAATTTGAAAACGAAGTAAAATTGATTTTCGCCGTGGAAAATGAAGGCCAGGAAAATGCCGCGCTCACAATCAGCGCGGAAATGCCTGAAAGCGCGCAAAGCGTAAGCTTGAATTTTTCTCCGAACACTGGATATTCGATGGTTGACCTAAAGGCGCGCTCGGCAATCTTCGCGGACAAAACGCAGGAATTTTCTTTGAACGCAAGCGCGCTTTTGGACACGGTGATTACGCTTCAAAGCGGAGAGCCTTTTGCGCGATATGAGCATTTCGTGGAAAAAAATGAATTTTCGCTTGACACAATCGCAGTCCACGAATTGGCGACCCAAAGCGCGTACAGGGAGAGCCTTGCAAAACTTACGAATTCAATTATCCGCGAATTCTTGGATTTGTCGCAACACAACGCGAGTTTCGCCACGACAGTGAGCGAGCAGACGGTGATTTCATTTTTGGCGGCAATGACCGATGCCGGCCGCCACAATGAAGCCATAAACGCGATTCCCAGAAATTTCACGGAAGGCACAAGGCGCACGTATCTTTCCGCGCCATTTTTGGGCGGAATGGCGGCGACTCTTCCGACGCTCACAATGCAAATAGAAAATTTCAACACGCTCATCGCGCAGGCAGTGCGAGACCGCACGCTCGGCATTTTTACTATGGAAAATATCGCGCCATATATGTACACGCAAGGAAACCGCGGAAATATCGCCACGCTTGTGAGAATGCCGGCTTCCATGTCGAATTTCGAGCCGACCGTTTTGCAGGCCGCCGGAATCATCCGCGCGCACGCTTATTTTCGCGAACAGAATTCCTCGATGGCGCAGCCGCTTGAGCCGGTGTTGGATTTGTGCGCCCAAAAAATCATAGAAGCCTTGTCCATAGAAGCGGAAAAAATCGTGCTGACCGAAAACGAAACTCCGCTTTCCACAATAGAAATTATGACCGTTGCCGACGCGCTCATAGCCTATGGCACTGAAAAGGGACTTTCCCGCGAACAGAGTTTTGGATATTTCATAGCAAATTCGCATATGAACGATGAAAGCGATTTGCGCATTTTGGCGGAAATGTATCCGATTTTGATTCACACGAACAGGTTTTATCCGCATTTCGAGCTTTTGCGAACGCTTGAGACGGGCAATGTGTGGGCGTATACAGTTTCGCCCGAAATCGGCTATCGGCGCGATGAAAACTTTACGATTTCCCTTGACGTGGAATTTCCTGTCGGACTTTCGCACTATGCTTTTATCGCCGGAATTACGCCATTTCGCCGAATTCAAATCTACAATATGGATTTCCGCACCGACGCCCGATTTGAGACCTACAATTCATCAGGCTATATTTATAGAAGCAACTCGCAAATGCTTCTCTTGAAGTCGCGCCATCGGGAACAGCACGAAATCGTCAGGCTTTTTTATAGGAATGTCGTGGAAGCGACCCGAGCGGAGACCACCCAAAACACGGGGCAGCCCGCCGCTTCTGAATCCTAAATTTCGTCAAAAAAATTTCAAAAATTCTTAAAATTTTTTCTCGATTTTTGAAATTCCGTGATATAATAGTTTTATATATACAAAATTTAGGAGCAAGATGAACAGAAGAGACTTCCCAAAAATCCATTTTTACGATCAGGATTTTGTCGACATTTACAACAAGACTTGGAACTGGATTTCGGAATATTGGATTGACCCGAAAAAGGGCGTAAAATCCAACGACGGATATTTCATTTATCCCGAAGAAGATTCGCTGGTTCTTTCCATGTCAGATTCGATTTTCTCCTCGTTCTTTTTGGTTTATTCCAACAGGAATTTTCCCGCCAGCCGGAATTTGGACTATCTGTACGCGCGGCAGGAAAAAGACGGCGCGATTCGCTCGAAATACGATTTGAAGACGAACAAGCCGATTCCCGAAAAAAACAACCCTGAAGGCATAAGTTTGCCGCTTTTGGCGTGGGCGGAATTCAACCTTTATCACAAGGCGGCGAACAAAAGGCGCATAAAAGAAGTTTTGCCGTATTTGCAAAAATATGTCGAGTGGATTGACAAAAAATACAAGAAGCCGAACGGACTTTACGCCGCGCCGGTGGCTTCAAGCGGAATGTTCAATTCTCCGCGCGAAAAAGTGCATTATCCGATTGACTTCAACACGGCGATGGCAATCAACGCGCTTCACATGTCTTCGCTCGGCGACATTTTGAACGACAAGGATTTGAGTTTCACTTACAAAAAGGCGTATTTTTCGCTGAAAACCCGAATCAATTCGATGATGTGGAACGAGGAAAGTGGATTTTACCACGACCTCGACAAAGACGCGAACATTTTGCCGACCAAAACAATTGCGGGATTTTGGCCGCTTTTGGCAGAAATCCCAAACGCCGACCGCGCCGAGATTTTGATTTCGCATTTGAGCAATCCGAAAACTTTCGGCACGGATCATCCGTTTCCTTCGCTCAGCGCGGACAGCGAAGAATTCCGCGAGAGCGGCGAAGGCTGGAAAGGAAGCGTTTTCCCAGCGATGAATTTTATGGTGATAAAGGGCTTGGAAAAATACCAGCGTTACGATTTGGCGCGGGAATGCGCGATTCGGCATTTGTATTACATTTTGGAAGCGCTCACGCCCGAAGACACGAAGCAAAAAGGTGACTTGTACGAAGCCTACCTTCCGTGCAAAGAAGGCAAGGCACAGCTCAAAGGCAAGCCGAATTTTCCGCGCGCGCATTTTTTGCAGACCGTCGCGCTTTCCACAATCGCGCTCATGATTGAAAATGTCGTCGGGCTTTTGATAAGCCTTCCGCGAAAGACCGTGGATTGGATTATCCCGAACCTTGAAATCATGGGTATCGAAAACCTTTCGCTCAAGCGCAATCTCATCACGATTCTTTCAAACAAAAGCAATCGCGGCTGGGAAATTCAAATGGAAAGCGAAAAACTTTATTACTTTACAATCAACATTTTGGAGCAAAAGAAAAAGACGCTACCGATACCTTCAGGTCGCTGCTCGATGTTGATAGATAAGTTGTGAAAAAAATTGCAAGCAATTTTTTTCACAACTTGACGAGTTTTGTTTTGCTCACGAAGTTCGCATTTTTGACCGCTTCGCGAACAAAAAGCAACAAAACTCGCTTTGGCTTTGAATATTATTATGGCAAGGAAAAAAAGCGAAACGCAAAAGACGCGCGCCAAGCCAGAAGCCGTGATTGAAATCGCTTCGACTGGAGTGCGGCTTTCAATAGTTGAAGTTGTCTCTCAAGAAAACGCGGCTGAAAATCCGAATGGCAAGGCAGGAAATGCGCGGAGCGTTTCTTGGAACACGCTTGACAGGAGCGATGTCCCGATTACGTTTGGCGCGGAAATTTTCGCCACCGGACAAATCAAGCAAAGTTCGATTTCGCAGTGCATCCAAATTCTCGCGCGCTACAAAGAGCAGCTCGCCGCATGGGGACTTGCCCCGCAGGATGCCACCGTCATCGCCACGAGTGCGCTGCGCGAATCCCACGACAGCGATTCCATCGTTGACAGGATTTTCGTGCGCACGGGCTTCGCGGTGCGGATCATCGACGGCATCGAAGAAAGCCGCCTGATGTACATCGCCGTCCGAGAATGTTTCAAAGACAGCCCGATAAATTTGGCGGGCGACGATTTCATAATTTTGGAAGCGGGCGGCGGCACCACCGAAATTACCCTGCTGAAAAAGGGCAGCATTGTCGGCGCGCATTCTTTCAGGCTGGGAGCGGCGCGCGTGGAGCGGCGGCTCGGACAAGTGGGCGCGACGGACACGACGCAGCGTTATGTTCGGCAGTTCATTTTAAATTCAAAAAATTCGCTCAACGAAGAATTGAAAAATCTCAAATTGAAAAGTTTTATCGCCGTAGGAAAAATTCCGCAAATCGCCGCGCTTTATGTCGGCAAGCCGATTTCCACTTTTTTGTGGGAAATTCCGCGCGAAAAATTTTTTGAATTCGCAAATGAAATTCAAAATTATTCCGTAGAAGAATGCATGGCTCGTTTCAAGATTTCGTACAACGACGCGGCGCAAATGCACACGGGATTTTTCATTTACGAGACTTTTTTCGAACTGAGCGACGCAAAGACAATCATCGTGCCGGAAACGAATTTGCGTGAAGGCGTTCTCATCAGCAAAATCGATTCTCCAGATGAGGAATTGCAGCAGGAATTTTACAAGCAGATTTCGGCAGGCGCGCTGAATTTGCTGCGAAAATATCACGGCGACGAAAGCCACGCATCTTATGTCGCGAAAATTTCGCTTGAGATTTTCGACGAGCTGAAAGACGAAAGCGCACTTGACAAACGGGCGCGGGTTTTGCTCGAGGCGGCGGCGATGCTTCACGACATCGGCATTTTCGTGCGAATGGAAAATCACCATTTGCACAGCGCGTACATCATTTCCAATTCGGAATTCTTCGGGCTTGGCAAAAGCGAAATCACAATAATTTCCGAAATCGCAAAATACCATCGCGGGCACGCGAATCCGCAGGACGAAGAACAATTTCAAATGCTGCCACGCGCCGAACGAATGATGATTTTAAAACTCACTTCGATAATTCGAATCGCGGACGCGCTGGATCGCGGGCACACGCAAAAATTCGAGAAACTCAAATTCAGCAGGCAAAAAGATTCGTTCATCATCGACACAGGAAACAGGCACAACACGGTTTTGGAGCGGCGCGCGCTCGAAGAAAAAGGCGAAATGTTCGAATCGGTTTTCGGCTACAAAGTGATTTTGAGTTAAAGGAAAAATGCGAAACACATTTTCCACAGTCACAGTGAGAAAGAACGTTCGCTTCGCTCACTACCGAATTTTGCAGGCAACGCTCGCGAAAATATACGCTCGCGCGTTTCGCAAATAATTTTCTTTAGGAGAAAAATATGCCGACAACGAAAATTTTATCTGACAAATTTTTGAACCGCGAACTTTCTTGGATTGAATTCAACGCGCGGGTTTTGCACGAAGGATTGCGCGACGACGTTCCGCTTTTGGAGCGGCTGACCTTCCTTTCGATAGTGACGAGCAATTTCAACGAATTTTTTCAAGTGCGCGTGGCTTCGACAAAGCGGCTTTTGAAAACTGCGCCCGGCGCGAAAGACATTTCAGGGCTTACTCCGAAGCAACAACTTCGCGCGATTTCCGAACGCGCGCACGAAGTGATGGCGGCACAACAGGAATGCCTCAAAACGCAAATCTTGCCGCTTTTGGCGAACGAAGGTTTTTTGTACAAGCGTCCCGAAAAATTCAGCGCGGCGCAAAAAGAATTCGCCGAAGATTTTTTCAAGAATCAAATCTTGCCGCTTCTCACGCCGCTTCGGACGGACACCGAACAATTTCCACAAATCGTGAATTTGAAATATCACGCGGCGTTTTTGCTCAAGCCTATCGCCAACATTCGCGTAACGAACAAGGCGTTCGAGGCAAAGCCCGGCGTTCCGCTTGTCGCGCTCGTTCAGATTCCCGACACGATTTCCAATTTGATTTGGCTTCCGGGTGAAAATCCGAAAGTCAAAGAATTCACGACGCTCGCTGATTTGGTGATTCAATACGGCACATGGCTTTTTGCCGGATTTGAAGTGAAACAGTCACTTTTGTTCAACATCGCGCGCGACGCGGATTTCGCAGTGGACGAAGATTCGGGCGAAAATTTCGTTCAGGCGATGCAAGAAACTTTGGTACGACGACAGTCTTCGTTTGCCGTGCGAATTGTCTGCAACAAGACGAGTTCCGAATTGCAAAAATTTTTGGCGCATAAATTGAACTTGACGGCGCAGGACATTTACGCTTTCGAAGGCTTGGTGGACGCGGCGACGCTCTGCGAAATTTCCGATGCGGAAGACACGGCGCGGCTCAAAAACAAAAAATGGCAGCATTTTGAAAACGCCGCCTTGCCGCAGGACGGCGCGTATTGGGACACGCTCAAACAGCGCGACGTGATTTTGCATGTTCCCTATGAATCATATCAAAGCGTGGTGAAATTTTTGGAAGACGCGGCTGAAGATGCCGATGTGCTTTCAATAAAAATGACGCTTTATCGGACGGGGCGTTCTTCTCCAATCATCACTGCGTTGAAAAAAGCCGCGCGCAACGGAAAGCAAGTGACCGCGCTCGTGGAGCTCAAGGCGCGATTCGACGAAGAGCTGAACATCGCTTGGGCGGAAGAATTGGAACGCGCGGGCGTAATCGTCGTGTACGGCCTCGTCAATTTGAAAGTGCACGCGAAAATTATGATGGTGATTCGGCACGAGCAGGACACATTCAAGCGATATGTCCATCTCGCCACGGGCAACTACAATCCGAAAACCGCGCGACTTTACAGCGACCTTTCGCTTTTCACTTCCAATCAGGAAATCGCGAACGACGCGACGAAATTCTTCAACATCGTCACGGGATATTCTTCGCTTCAGACAATGAAATATCTTTCGATGGCTCCGGTGGACTTGAAGTCGAAATTGCTGATGATGATTCAGCGCGAAATCGAGCTTTCCACGCCGGAAACGCCGGGACTCATCATGGCGAAAATGAACAGCCTCGCCGACGAAGAAGTGATTTCCGCACTGTACCGCGCGAACCGCGCCGGCGTGAGAATAATGCTGAACATCCGCGGAATTTGCATGCTCCTCCCTGGCGTAAAAGGAATGAGCGAAAACATAAAAGTCGTCTCAATCGTGGACAGATATCTGGAGCACGCGAGAATTTTTTATTTCCAAAACGGCGTTTCGCCCGAAATGTATTTGGCGAGCGCGGACTGGATGCCGCGAAACCTTGACCGCCGCATCGAGCTGATGTTCCCGATTTTGAGCAACGAAATTTTCCAGGAAATCAAACACATTTTGGAAATTTATTTCGACGCGAACACGAACATTTTCGAATTGCAAAACACAGGCGCGTGGAAAGCCTTGCGCCCGAAGCCCGGCGAAGATGTCCGCCGAGCGCAGGAAATTCTGTACGAAGAATACAAGGCTCGCGACGAACGGAACAAGGCGCCCAAAGCGCGATTCGCAGTGCGGCGGAAATAATGCAAACGGCAGAAGCTTAAAGTGGAAAAACAAAAAATACTCAATTGCCTGAAAAGGATTGGAAAGACACTTCTTGTGCTGCCGTTTTTCCTGCTGATGTTGTGTGTTCTGTACGAGGCGATTGGAATGTGCGTGAATCGCATCGCTACCAAAAGGCAGACGGAGGCATTGAGGCAGAATTTGAAAAATGCAATTCCCGACATTGAAATCGCAGACATTTGTTCGAAAACCGGGAATACTTCTGGCACGGGAAACCACGTCGAGTGCCTGTCGTTTATAGCATTTTCAACAGGAATGCAAAAGGCCGAAATAGAATCGCGCATGTCAAAATACTATGCGCTTGATGAAAACATTTGGCATATAGAAGAAAAAGGCGACGGAAATTACATAATATACCTCATCACATCAGCACCATTCGCAGACAACATAGAAGGGCACTAGCCTCCGTATTTTTTATGGATACTGACGAAACATTTAACGCAAATGACTGAAACTGCGCCGTTCACTTTTACTTGAGTTTTTTCAAAACTCGCTTATTCACTGTCGTTTCTTGCCATGCTGTGAAAGTCGCAAGACAAAGGCTTGCCAACATTTTTTCAACAGTTCGAAACATGTTTTCACAACAAGCCGTTAGGCAAAGTTTTCAACGCACTTTCTTCATTGTCGAAAATTACATCTGCAATCATGTGGCGATTCGGTTTGCGTGTCAAGAAAATGCGCAAATTCAATTTGACATAAGTGCAAATTTCGCGGGCATAAGAATTTGGCACAAACAGCAAAGGCGTAGAAGAAGCCGCGCCATAAATATTTGTAAAGCCCATGCGCTTTGCCAAACGTTCGGCGCGCGCAATATGAAAGTCGCTCGTGATGACAGTAATTGGTGATTCCAGAATCTGCTGAACGTCAACGCCCGAATTTTTCGCAAGAAGTTGCGCCGAAAATTTAAAATTTTGAATCGTGTCCTTTGCTTGATTTTCTGCAAGAACCCTGTCCTCCTCAATGCCATAAGAACAGAGCGCGGGCTTTAAAATATCGCTTTCCGCGCAAGGATCAAATTTCGATTTTCCGCCTGTAACCACAGCGATTGCATCAGGATGCTTCTTTAAATAGTCAGCTGTAAAAGCGATTCGCTTTTGAACAGAGTCGCTCACAGTCGCATTTTTCATGATGCCGCCAAGCATAATGACATATTTGCAATCTTCTGTTCCGTCGGCAATGCGAGGATTGCAAATGAAAATTAAATTCACCACACAAATGACAATACCCAAACCAAACACAGACAAAATGGCAACTTTCGTTTTGCACCGAGAATTTTTCCACAAATGCTTTTTCCTGAAAACGAAAAGCACGAAACAAACGACCGCCAGCAAAAACCAAGCCATCGAAAAGCTAAAAATCGTGTCGAGAAAATTTCCGGGAGACGCAATTTGCAATGCAAGAAAATATGCAAAAAACAAAATAGAAAGAAACAGAAAAAACATATTGACAATGTTATTAGCAGGGGAGGGACTTGAACCCCCGGCCTTCGGGTTATGAGCCCGACGAGCTTCCAACTGCTCCACCCTGCGTCGTATTTAAATATGATAACGGTTTATGGAAAATTTGTCAATAGCCACGCGCAGATTTTACGAACTTTTTAATCGTCGCGCCAAGCGTCGTATTCGCGGCGAGAGCGGGCGGCTTTTTTCGCGTTCCATCGCGAAGATTTTTCTTCCAGCATTTCTGCGTCTTCGCGTCCTTGAAAATTGTTCCATTGCGTGAACTGATTTTTTGAAAGCGTGTCCGGACGATTTTTGTTTTTTTCCTGCAAATCTTCAATTCCGTTCGCCATTATTTTTTTCCCCTTTTGATTTTTTCGCGCTTGAAGCCGCCAAAGTTTTTTTATCGGAAGTTGATTTTTTTGAACCTGCCGAATTGTTTGACGCAGATTTTTTTAAAGTAGTTTTTTCAATCGAACTTCTTTTTGAAGAAGCTTTTCCTTGTATCGATTTTTTTTCGGAAATGGATTTTGTTTGAGTCGTAGAAATTTTTGAAGATGAATTTTTTGCGCTGATTTTCGTGGAATTTTTCTTCGAAGAATTTTTTGTAGTCGAAGATTTTTCCGCAACCTTTTTCACGGCAGTTTTTTCAGAAAATTTTTTCGGCGCAGAATTTTTCACGACTGTTTTTTCCGAATCATTTTTCGAATTTTCCGATTTTCGCGAAACAACTTTTTTTTCCTCCGCCTTGACCGCCGCTTCCGCTTCCTTTTGAATTTTTTCAAAATCTTCCGCGCCTTCCTCGGCATTTTTTTCAAAGAACATTTTTTCCTCTTTCTGAATTTGTTGTGAAGAATTTTCCTTTCCGCCTTTTACTGAAATCACCAACGCCGGACTTTTCGGAATTTCGATTGTTTTTTCCGAATCGAAATTTTTTGATGAAGATGATTTTTGCGAATCAAGATTTTCGCGAATGCGCAAATAAAAAATCCTGCATTCCAAAACAGCAAGCAAAATCACCGCCACCGAAAAATATTTTAAAGGCGAATTGAACGCCGCAAAAAAATCGTAGATGCCGTGAATCAAAATCGCGAAAACGAGTGGCGCGAAATTTCGCCGAATATTTTTGCTGCAAAAAACGCAAAGCCCGCCAAGTCCCGCGCAAAGCGTATGGATTACGAGGGCGGTCGCCATCCGCAAAAAAATCATTTGCAAGAATTCCGCCGAAACTTGCGGGCGCGTTCCCAAAGCCGTCAAAAGATAGACGACGGATTCAAAGCAGCCTAATGCCATTCCCGCCAAAATTGAATACGCGAAAAAATTTCTCAAAGTTTCGCCGCGCGATTTTAAAATCAAAAGCGAAGCGGCTTTCATTCCCTCTTCAATCAGACCGAAAAAAATCAGCGAATGAATTATACTCAAAAAAAGATTCGCTCGCATAAATTTTTGCAAATTTCCCAAAAGCAAAAATTGCAAAATAACAATCGGAACAAATGCGACAAGTCCGGCGAGCGCGGCAAGAAATTCGCGCAGAACTGAAATTCCCGGAACAAGAATCGCGAGCAAAAGAAAAGTCGCGACAAGCGGAACAAGGCACAAAAACATCGGCGCGTAAACATTTAAATTCATATTCATAGGATAACGCAAATAGTGGACTTTTGCAAGAAAAATCGATATAATTTCAAAAGCAAAATGGAAAAAATGAAAACGAAAATTTTTGAGTGCGCGTTGATTTTTGTCGGAATAAAACATTGCGGAAAAAGCACGCAAGGAAAAAGAATCGCATCTCACCTCGGATTGGAATTTTTTGACACTGACGATTTGATTCAAAAATACGAAGGAATTTCGCCGCGCGAAATTTATACGAAATTCGGAAAAGAAAAATTTATGGAAGCGGAAAAAAACGCTTGCCAAAAACTCGCCGAATTTTTCGAAACGCAAAATCAAAAATATGAAATTGAAAATTGCGCGGAGGTTGATTCTGTCGAAACCGTATGTCGTGCTTCCGAGAATTCTGAACAAAACGCGCAATGTGGATTGTGCAAAAAAAACGCGTTTGTGGCGGCCACAGGCGGCGGGATTTGCGAAAACAAAAATGCAATCGAAATTTTAAAAACGTTCGGTACGATAATTTTTTTGCAGACGAACGAAAAGACTGCCGCCGACCGCATTGTGCGCGAAGCGGATTTTTCCACAACGCCCGCGCGAAATTTGCCAGCTTACATTGCAGAAAAAAATCCGCGCACCGAAAAAGAAACGCGTGAGATTTTCCACGATTTTTTCATGCGACGCACGAATCGTTACAAAAAAATCGCCGATGTGATTGTACAGATGGAAAACGCTTCAAAGGAAATCAACACGGAAAAAATTCTCGCCGCGCTCGGAATGAAATGTTGAAAAATGATGAATAAGGAATTTGTCCATGCGCGGGACTGCTCGATTGCGGACGGAAAGAAAGCAAAGCGAATCAACTCGCCATTGACTTAAGCACAATTGAAAAAAAACTCGCTTATTATACTTGTCTGCTCATGCAAACGAATTAAGCACCGTTTCTATTTGCTAACGAGTTTGCGCTTTGCGCAAACTCGTTTTCTTGAAATTACTTTATGGCTTTTTTCAGCGTATCGGCTTTGTCAGTCTTTTCCCAGCTGAATTCCTTCTTGCCGAAATGCCCATAGGCCGCAGTGGGCGAATAAATCGCTCGCTTTAATTTGAGCGCGGCAACTATTCCTGCGGGCGTGCAGTCGAAGATTTCCTTGACCGCTTTGGCAATTTCGCTGTCCGGGATTTTCCCCGTGCCAAAGGTTTCGACCATAATCGAAACCGGGAAAGGCACTCCGATTGCGTAGGAAAGTTCCACTTCCGCGCGCGTCGCCAATTTCGCGGCAACAATATTTTTGGCGATGTAACGAGCCATGTATGCCGCCGAACGATCCACTTTGCTAGGGTCTTTTCCGCTGAACGCGCCGCCACCATGCCGCCCCATTCCGCCGTAGGTGTCGACAATGATTTTCCGCCCCGTGAGGCCGCTGTCTCCGTGCGGACCGCCAATCACGAACTGGCCGGTGGGATTTATGAAATATTTTGTTTTCTTGTCCAAAAGTCCCGTCGGCTCGAGGACAGGCCTTATGACACGTTCAATCAAATCGGATTTGATTTGGGCGTATTTCACATCCGGATTGTGCTGGTGCGAAAGCACGACCGTGTCGATATGAACAGGTTTGTGTCCTTCGTATTCCAGCGTAATCTGCGCCTTCGCGTCGGGGCGCATCCATTCGATTTCCTTTGAATGGCGCAACTGCGCGGCGTTCATCAAGACTTTGTGCGCGAACATAACTGGCGCGGGCATAAATTCCGGCGTTTCGTCGCAGGCGAAACCGAACATCATTCCCTGATCGCCGGCTCCTTGCTGTCCTTTGAATTCTTTCAGACCGCTTCCAACCACGCCTTGGTTTATGTCGGGCGACTGATTGTGGACAACGTTCACCACCGACATTGAATCACAATCCAAGCCGTAGGCGGCATCCGTGTAGCCGATTTTTCGCGCGGTGTCGCGAGCAATTTTTGGGATGTCAAGCTCTTTGAATTTGGTGGAAATCTCTCCGCCAACAAGGACCATTCCTGTCGTCGTAAAGCACTCGCAGGCAACATGACTTTCAGGATCCTTAGCAAGACAAGCGTCCAACACGGCATCGGAAATCTGGTCGCAAATTTTGTCAGGATGACCTTCGCTGACAGATTCCGACGTGAACAAGTAACGTTCGTTTGTCATAGCAAACTCCATTGTGAATCTCGGAGTTATCCGCGCGCCAAAAAGGGCGCGGATAGCAGAATTTTGCCAACGGCAAAATTCTGCTACGCAAAAATCGCAGGAGTGATTTTTGCGTACTCCTTAAAATAATTTTGCGGCAAACAGATGTGTAGCGAGCGCGCGTCCTGCCGCAAGAAAAAATCGTCAAATCCCTAAAAAAGACTTGAACATCTTCTTAAAATATAATATAATATTTTAACTTTTAAAACAATAGACAAAGTTCTGAATTTTGCCTATAATTTTTTAGGGAGAATATAAAATGCCTTTGAAAAAGAAGTTTTTGAAGAACAATTCGAAATGCGAAGTTACTTTCACAGTTTCGCCGGAAGCCGCCCAAGGAGCACAAACAATTCACATAGCGGGAGATTTCAACAGTTGGAGCAGCAAAGAAGATCAGCTAAAAAAGGGCAAGGACGGAACATTTTCCATCAAAATCGAGCTAGACGCGGACAAAGAATACCAATTCCGCTATCTGGTGGATGGCAAGCGATGGGAAAATGACTGGAAAGCGGACAAGTACGTTCCCGCGCCTTATTCGAGCACCGACAATTCCGTAGTAAGCACAAAGCTTGAATAGCGATAAAAAAGGCGGCAAATGCCGCCTTTTTTGTTTTTAAGGAAAGTTGCGCGAATTTTCGCAGTTTTCGTACAAGGAAAATGCGAGCCTTGCGATTTGAACTTGCGAAACCGCCGCGAATTGTCACATAACCCGACAATCTGTTTTATGGTGCGACATCCTTGTGGAGAATCGGATACACATCGCGCGTTCCTTCAATCAATTGCCACGAAACCCAATAATCGCCCACCGCATCTTCAGGCTTGCTGATTTTAGTGTCGAGAATGCAAAGCAAACTTGATTTACCGGCGAATGTATACACTACCCAAATTCTTCCTTTTTCATCTTTGGACAAAGCATAATTTGAGCCAGTTACGTTATCTAAATCCAAATGAATCCAGTTTTTTGTCGCAGAGAGGTCGGTAAAATAATACGGAGTAAGAGAGTTGTATCGAGGCTTTTCTGTTCTTGTGATGACAGGAATTTCAGCAACCTCGACAAAACCACTGTAGCCTGTGTGCAGTTTGTAGGTGTCGCCAAAGTTTAGTGGGCTTAAGTTTATTGTCTGCGAAAAAGCGCAGACGGACACGGCGAGACTTACGAACAACGCAATAATTTTTTTCATTTTTCTGCTCCTTTTTTTCCCATCTTGTCCAACCGATACCGTTGCAAATATTCGGCGCGGTCGCCCAGTTCAAAGCAATCCATGAATTCCGCCGCCGTAAGCAGTTCAAGCGAAAATTCAATGCCGCAATCTTTTTTGAACGCCGCGACGATGCCACTTTCTTCCACGCATTTTTTGAAAATGTAGAACTCGCCGTTTTCCTTTGTACGCGCGTTACGATACGCTTTTTGGGCGGCATTGTCGGCGAACACAGAAACTGGCGGTTCAAAAATCACATTCACCAAAGTCGCTTTTTTTATCTTTGGAAGAGCCGTGATTCCGTTTCCTTGTCGCGCAGAAACATCGCGCCTTGTCACAGCGGAACTCATATTGTAAATTCCCAAAATATGCTTGAACATTTGCCACGCATCGTATCGTCCAAAACGGTGCGGATCTTTGTCTGCCTCTTTCATGCTGAATTCCGCCATTTGCGCGCAAAGAGCATCGCGCATTTTTTTGAACGCCGCAAGCGATTCTTCTCCACCCGCAATGTTTGAAAAGAAATTCACATCATCAAAATACGCGTGTTTCAAAAATCCCGGCGTGTCGCGCATCCATTCGAGCATTTTCATTTCACAGAAAATCGCGTTCGTGCCGTTCAGCAAAAACGCGTCCAAATGCGCCGGATGCGTTTTCGAGTGCTCCGTATTCAGCGTGAGCAATTTTTTTTCGTACTCGATTTTGTATTCGCCCGCCACAAAAATGCCGTTTCCATCTTTCGCGCGAATTTCACCGTTGCCCAAAATATTGAAAGTCATCGCGGAAGAAGAAAAAATGCTTTTCATTTTTGCGGGATAGTTTTTGACATCCTCAAGTTCTTTGCCATTTCCGCTTTCATATTGCGCAAGATGTTCGTCAGAAAAATCCGCAAACAAATTGTCTTGATATCGTTCAAAATAATTTTGCGCGTACTTAGGATTTTTATTTTGCTTTGATTTGTCAAGCGGATGTCCCGCCGCCACCAACGCCTCGCGTTCAAGGCGCACGAGTTCATTTGTAAGTTGTTCGTTCATATTTCTCCCATAAAAAAATGTAAAAGCAAATATTATATAATATTTGCTTTTGTTTGTTGCGTTATTTTTCCAACGAATCCAAAGCATCCGAAAGTTTGTTCACTGAATCAGAAAAATCTTTGAGATTTTCCGAAGTCTGCTGCAACTTTTCAATGCTGGATGGATTAACGGCTTTTTTTGTCGCGGAAACACCAACAAATGTTCGCCAGCCCGCCACAATCAAAAACAACACGCAAATGATTGTTCCCGCAATTGACGCGCCACGCTTTTCCTTCGGCTTTTTGCAAATGCCTATGATACCGCACAAAAGTCCGATGACGAGTATCGGAATGCTGAAGAAATTCATTATTCCTAAAAACGGAATAAGTCCAAACAAGGCAAAAAATGTGCCGATGATGCCCCAAATAACGCTTCCCATAAGAAAGTCTCCTTTGATTTGTCCAAAAGGACATTCATAAATATCCATTCGGATTATTTTAATCACATTATAGATACATTTGGACAAAATGTCAAGCACGCTTAAAATCCATTTGTGCTATTTTAATATCATATATGCTGAAATTTTGGATTCGCGTGAAAGATGAACTCGAATATCTCGGACTTTCTCAAAAGGATTTGGCGAAAAAAATCCGCGAAAGTTACAACACTTTGCAATCTTGGATAAACAAGGACCGGCTTCCAAACGCGGAGCAAGCGGTAAAAATTGCGAACGTACTACAAACTTCCGTGGAATTTCTTGTCACTGGAAAACACCCAAACAAACGCGCCTCTTACACCCATACAAAAACCATCCAACTTTTGGAAGCGGCTCTCAAAAATCTCAAAGGCACAATGTAGAAGAAATGTGCTACTCTCGGCATACCGTGTTGGCATGTAAAGTTTGTCATTGTCAGACTTAAGTCAATGACAAATTAAAAAAATCCGCACGCCAAAAATTGCGCACGGATTTTTCCTTAAATATAAAACTTGCAGGAACTCGCACTTTCCATTCCACGCTTTCCTTGAAACTATACTCGCGACGCTTTCCGCAAACGGACGCGCTCGATATCTTCGCAGAAAAGCTCGCGCAAATCGTTCAAGCCAAGCGCCATCAAAGCCATTCGGTCAATTCCAATTCCCCACGCCGCCACGTGGACATCCTCGGGAATGCCCATCGGCTTCGTGACTTCAGGGCGGAAAATTCCCGAGCCACCTAATTCGAACCAGCCCAATTTCGGATGCTTGATGTGAACTTCGATGCTCGGTTCGGTGAACGGAAAATATCCGGGAACGTATTTCACTTCTTCCGCGCCCGCCACTTCCACCGCGAACATTTCGAGCATTCCAAGCAACGTCCGCAAATTCACTTCCTTTCCGAGAATGATTCCTTCAGTCTGATAGAAGTCGCTCAAATGCGTCGCGTCCACTTTGTCGTAACGGAAACACCGCACGATTCCAAAATATTTTCCGGGAATTTTCGCCTTGTGCATTTGATGCGCGGAAAGAACCGTGCCCTGCGAGCGCAAAATCAGCCGCTTCGTAAATTCGTGGTCGAATTCGTAATTCCAACCGCGGCTTCCCGTGTCGCCACCGTCTTTGTGCGCCGCCGCCACGTTCGACAAATACGGCTCTTTGATGCTTTTCGCGTGAGTCGGATTTTTTATGCGGTAAACGTCGTGGATGTCACGCGCGGCGTGAAATTGCGGCATAAAAAGCGCGTCGCCATTCCAAAATTCGGTTTCCACGAGCGGACCGTCGAATTCCTCGAAGCCAAGCGAACAAAGCCTGTCCTTGACGCTTTCCAAAAATTGGACATAAGGATTCGTGCGCCCCGGAATGATTCTCGCAGGCGGAACGGAAATATTGTACGCGCGAAAAGTGCCGCGCTTCCATTCTCCGCTCGAAAGCATCGCCGGCGTAATCTCGCCAAGTTCGTTTCCAGTGATGCCCGCGCTCTTCAAAGCCTCCACGACTTTTTCAAAAGCCTGCTGGAGTTTGTAAGTGACGGTCTCGCGCTCAATCGTGCGGAAAGGAGTTTCGCTGATTCCGCGCTTTTTCGTGAGAGTCGCCATCACTTCGATTTCGGACTTTGACAAATCCGCCGCATCAAGCGTGGCGTTTTCCGCAGCCACCGCCTTTTCAATCAATTTTTTCGCAACGGAAATTCTTTCGGGCAAAGGCGCGCCGGCATATTCGGCTTTTTTTTCGCCGTTCATTTTCAAAACGCCGTCTTTCGAAAGCGCGCCGAACGCCGAGCCTACGTCCTTGTTTTCAATTCCGAGCGCGTCGGCGATTTCGGGCAAAGTCTTCGCGCCCTGCTCTTTGAGAAGAGAGACGATTTTTTCTTCGACGAAACCTTCGACATGAACTTTGCGACCAAATTCGCTCAGCTCGAAATAAGTGTGAGGCGTGCGCTTCACTTCCGCCAAAAGCTGCTTGCCCGCAAGCCAACTGAACGCCTGATTCGCATGCCCCGACTTATAGCCCAACTCCGATTGAAGTTTTGCCGCCGTCAATTCGTCATTCAAGCCGTAACGGAGCAAAACCTTCGTCTCAAGCGGATGAAGGTTTTTGATAATGTTTGAGATATCCATTTTTTAACCTAAAACTATCTCGTAAATTTTACTTGCGACATATAAGTGGCCTGCTTCAAGCCGCGAGCGTTCTTTTTGTAAGAAAGGCGGTCATCTCGCATATACTTGTAGCCATAATAATTATGCGCGAGCTGGAAATCATTCAAGCATTGACGAATCGTTTCACGCGCCTCATCTTCCTTGAACGACACTTCGAGACAAGTATAATAAATGCGCACTTCATCAAGTCCTTGCTGATATTCGATTCGGACTTGCGCGGTCTTGTTTTGCGTATGCTGATCTTCGGGCACAATCACTTGAACGCTCATGTCCAAAGGCGCGACCTCGTCCTCTTCCTGCTCTTGGGCAAAGGCAAATCCCGCCGCAAACAGAACCATGAAAATCACAAAAAACTTTTTCATAAAATGACCTCCGTTAAAATTTTCAACAACGATAAAATCAACGACGCGAAACAACCGTCGATTTTAAACGCCCGTTTTTCAAAACTGGCTGTACTCTATTATTTTACCAATTTGCAGAAAAAAATCAAGTTGAATTTGATATTTTCCTGATTTTATTAATATCGCGGGAACTTTGTTCACGAGCACCGCGCCGGTGATGCGTTTCGGCTTGTTCCTCATGATTTTCCTGAAATACGCGCGAACGGCATCTTTCAAGGCGTTTTCCGCGGCTTCTTGAATTCCTTCGAAACCTTTTGCGACGCTTCCGCCGCCCACGCCCAAAATGCGCGGGTTCCTGATGTCCGCCCAATGATTGTAAGCCGCGACCATCGCGTCGCTTCGCTCGAACGAAACCCAGCAATGAATTTTGCTTTCGTCGAACCATGGGTCTTCGTATTTTATGAATTTCGTCTCATCTTTAAATGAACGAATTTCCTTGAACTCGAAAAATTCTTCTACGCCGCGCGCCTTGTCGGAAGGAGTGTAGTCGAATTCCCAGCCGTAGACCATTCCGCCGAGCAAAAACGGCGTGATTTTTTTCATTTCACGAATCGCGTGCGCGAAAACTGGCTCATCGTAGTCAATGGAAACGGTTTCTTTTTCCGCCGATTCACCGACCGGGCGCAAGCCAGGATACGCGTCCAACTCCGCCCAAAGAGGAAGCCGAATCTTTTTTTGAAAAGAAACTTCCTGCGCGAAAAGCGTTCCGAAAAAGAAGAGAAAAATAAATTTTATCGCCAGGCGTTTTTCCATACTTTTATCGGGTTGATTCCAAATCGCACCAAACAATAAATCCACGCGGCGGCAAATCCGCTCAAATGCGTAAGATGCGCCACGCTTTGATTGCGTCCGAACATTTCATCAAAAATCGAAATGCCCGCATAGATTAAGACCAAAAGCGGTGCGGGCACTGGAACGATTCCGAATATAAAAACACGCGACGTGGGAAAAATTACAGAAAAAAGCAAAAGCACCGAATAAACCGCGCCGCTCGCCCCCACAAGCACCACGCCCCAAATTCCTGTCAAAACATAAAGCGCGAGCGAAAACGCACCGCAGACGATTCCACACAAAATATAGAAAACCAAAAATTCGTTCGAGCCGATTTTCTTTTCGCAAATCGTTCCGAAAATCAAAAGCCCAATCATATTGCTGATGAGATGAGTCCAAGAACCGTGCATAAACATATATGTGAAAATCTGCCAATAACAACGTCCGCGCACGAAGAGAATTGGCTGCAAGCCGAAAAGTGCCGACGCATCATAATTTCTGCCGCTGCCCGTAAAGATAAACGCAAGCACGTTTAACGCGGCCAAAATTATCGTGGCGTAATAAAACTTGTATTTGAAAGGGCGACGCAACAATCCCATATCTTTATGCACAATTTGTCATGGCAGAGGCTATGATTTCAGAATCGGCGAATGTAATCCGATTTCTGCCGCTGTTTTTGGAAACATACAACGCCTTGTCAGCCTGCTCGACCAATTCCTTCGTCTCTTGCACAGGATTCAAATCTTTGTCATAGACGGAAACGCCGCCCGAAATCGTCACACGCATGTGCTGACCTTCGTAAACGAAATCCGTTTCCTCAATAACTTCGCGAATACGTTCCGCCACAGCCATCGCATCTTCCCTCAAAGTATTCGGAAGCATCACCGTAAATTCTTCGCCACCGTAACGGCTTGCCATATCCTGCTGACGGACATTCGACTTGATTATTTTTGAAACCGAAATCAAAACGTAGTCGCCGCAAGCGTGTCCGTAAGTGTCGTTGAAATTTTTGAAATGATCGATGTCGAACATAATGACTGCGACCGGCACATTTTGCGAAAGCGCCAATTCCAATTTTTCGCCCAAAATATTGAAAAAATAATATTTCATTTTCAAATGCGTCATCATGTCAGTAGAGGAACGCTCAAAAAGCATGGCGTTGTTTATCGCTATGTTGGCGAGAGAGGCGATGCCCAATATTTGCTTTATGTCGTAGTCGCTGTAAGCCGTGCCGTTGCCCAAATCCATCCGCTCCGACAAAAGCAAGATTCCATTTATGCTGTTTCTTTGGAAAAGAGGCAAAATCAGAGAAGGCTTGAGCGAATAAATTTCTTCGAGACTTTCATTTGGAAGCGCATTTTTGATGTCCTCGATGAAAAAGACTCTTTCCTTTTCGTTCAAGACATCAATGACCGGATGATTGTGCGGAATCACATATTCTATTTCGCTGTCCAAATCCATTCCGATATAATTCGTACCCAAAATATAATTGTCGGTTTCCATATTGTCAAGCACGAAAATTCCCGCGCCCAAAACGCGCATTTGTCCCATACAAGTATACAATATGGATTCCACCAACCTGGAATAGTCCAAAGTCGAACAAAGCGAACGCGCTATTTCCAAGAGCTGCTGCAAATCATACAGCTCCTTTCCATAGTCTTCGTTGACGGTTTTCGCCGCCATCTGAGGCTCTTCGTGAGAGAGAATATCGTTTTGTTTTGCCTTTTTTCGCGCCTTGCCCATTTACCCCCCCCCTATGCGCTATTCTTTTTTGGTCTTCTTTATTATAACATAATTCTTGATAATTTCAAAAAAATTCTGCCACAAAGGAAACTGCAATTCCAGCAAAGACGTCGCCTCTCTGTTTCTGGAAGAAAACATTATGCCCTTCAAATTCGTGACAATTTCGCTCGTAGAACGCTTCGAGTCCTGCAAAAAGCCTTCCAAGTCATCGCTCAAACTGTACAAAAGCGTCGCCAATTTTTGAATTATCTCCTTGGCTTCCGCATTTATATTATCGACAAGATTCGACAATCTTTTACCAAAATCTGCATCTTTGTGGCTGTCGTTGATATATCCCTTTATCAAATTCAGGCTGAATTTTCCGTTCACATTGAATTCGTTTTCAAATGTGTCGATTAAATTCGCTCCCTCGTTAATTGAAAAAATCATTTGCGAAAAGGCGGTTTTTTTCGCCGCGTTCGAAAAAAGTCCTTCCACGATGACATCGTTCAAAAGCGAGCGCAACGGCGCGGCATAGTAAACCTTGAAAAAAGTCTTTAAAATTTGCATCGGCACTACCCACATAAAATTCGTCGTAGAATTGCCGCCGAGAATTTCCATCGTCTCGCGATTGTAGCCGTTGAGCGTTTCGATGTTTCCGTCTGGAAAAAGCTCCATTATTTCGTGCCGCACATAGTTGTCTTTCATCTCGTTTCGAATGTGCTGCTCGTCGGCTTGGAATTGCCTTTGAATTTTTTCGATGAAATTCCTGCAAACATTTTCCGAATAACTTGCCTTTTGCGGGACAAAATTCGAATCGCCCTTCGCCAAGCATATCAAATTTCTCAAAGTTTTCGCGTCGAGAATTTTTTTTATCACCGCCTGAATTCTGCGCAAATTCTGCATTATTTCCTTTTTCGTGCGGGCATCATTTTCCTTGCCATTCAAAAGCTGGTTCAACGCCAAAATCGCATTTCCGTCGGCGAGCGTAATCGTAAAATCCGCCGTCAGATAATAAAGGTCAAGGAACGTATTTTCCAAAGTCGCGGCGGGCAATGCCAAAAATTGCGGAACGAAATTCTCGTCATCATAATGCTCGGCAAAATCTCCGTCAAAAAGCTGGAGCGGCACGATATAATTGAAATGGCACAAATCCGTGAGCTGCTTCAAATGCGTGATGATTTCGTCCATCTTCGCGAACTGCGGAAGCTTGGTGTCCGCCACGATTTTTTCAAGTCCGCTGCGCTGCGCCTCGAGAATCCTGTGCTCGGAATTGGAATCGGCTTCGAACAAAGCCTTTTTTCGCGCCTCGTATGAAAGCGAGTCGAGCAGCTGCCTGTCTTCCGCGCTGTATGCGGTGATGATGAGCTCCTGTTCAAAACGGCTGTTCCGTCTAATGTCAGAACTTGAAATCGTGTTTTCGAGAATTTTGGCAATCGGACGAGTGTTCACAAAAAGTATGCGCAACGCTTCGGCAAAATTCGGCTGGACGAGTTCGTTCCTATAAAGCATCGACGGAGATTCGCGAAGTTCATTTTCAAGCTTGCGCAAACTAAGCCGCTTTTGTACTTCTGGCGAATTACTGCGAAAAATGCTGTCCAAAAAGTCCTTTATCGCCTGAATTATAGCCATATTCTTTTAGTTTACCACAGAAACTAAAATTTTGCAAGAGAATTTGTACAATGTTAAAATTCGCGCGAATTTCTAATGCGCCTTTTATTCCCTGAAAATCGATTTCACTTCGTTCGGATAAAGTTCCGTAATTTTGTATCGCATCAATTCCTGCTTGGCGGAAAGCTCGCGCCCGACTTCGAACGGTTTCGAAAGAAGCGCGAAACGAGGAATCCGCTCGAACGCGCGGAAGCCGTTTTTCGCGCAGATTGTTTCGCGAACAATTCCGTCGATAAATTGGTATGCTTCCTGAGTTTTCACCAAATCTTCGAACGAATCGAATTTCACGCTGTTGCTTTGCGCCCACAGCACAAGCTCTTCCTGATTGGGAAGAATCAGCGCGCCCAAATTGCGCTCGTCTTGTCCGATGACGACGGCAGTAGAAATGTACATCGATTCGGTGAGCTTCATTTCCAACGGAATCGGCTCGACATTTTCGCCGCCCCGCAAAACAATCGTGTCTTTCACGCGCCCCAGAATTTTCAGTTCGCCGCCCATTCCGATTATCGCAAGATCTCCTGTGTCCAGCCAGCCGTCACTTGAAATCGCCTTCGCAGTGAGTTCGGGTCGATTGTAATAGCCTTGCATTACTGTCGGACCTTTTATTTGCAAAACGCCTTTTTGACATTTCGGCAAAACATTTCCTTCCATATCGACGATTCGCGCCTCCACGCCGTAAAGCGGAGTTCCGATACTTCCGAAAATCGGCTTGTCGATGAATCGTACGGAAACGATTGGCGAAGTCTCGGTGAGTCCATAACCTTCGACGATGTTCACGCCGATTGCCCAAAAAAATTCATCCACAGATTTTGGATACGCGCCGCCGCCCGCGACTCCCGCGCGGAATTCCGTTCCGAGCATCGCGCGGATTTTTTTGAAAACAAGCACGTTTCCCAAAAGTTTTATCGGCCAAAGCAAAAGCCACGGCAAAACCAAAATCACCCACCAAAACGGCATAAATTCTTTTCTGAAGCGAATGTTCTGCCTGAAAAGTTTTCGATGCATTCGGCTGTGCAAAATCGCGGCATGCACAAAGAAAGTGTACATCGCGAGCGTGATTCCGCCGGCGCGCCGCATCTTTCGATTTATTCCTTCCAAGACGCTTTCAAAAACGCGCGGCACTGCCGGCAAAATCGCCGGATTCAATTTCGTGAGGTCGCCCAAAAGCACGCTGCCAATCGGCTTGGAATAACAAAGCGCGCATCCCTGGCTCAAAATCACGTATTCCACTTCGCGCATAAAAACATGCCAAACCGGCAAAATACAAAGCGCGCGCTCGTTCGGACGAAGCCAAATCCTGTCCGTCACTTCGATGAGCTGCGACAAAAAATTTCCGTGCGTGATGACGACGCCTTTTGGCGTGCCAGTCGTGCCGCTCGTAAAAATTACCGTGGCGACATCATCCCAATTTCCTTTTTCCAATTCCGATTCGACTTTGCCGGAATTTTCTTCGCGGAATTTTTTTCCTTCTTCAAGCATTTTGTCGAATTTAAAAAGCGTGATTTCACAATCTTTCGCCAAAGAAACAATTTCTTCGCTCGGCTCGTCGAACATAATCAAAGTCTTGAGCGCGGGCAAATCATTTTTCGAATCAAGAATTTTCTTCGCGGCGGAAGAAGTTTCCGCAATGCAGATTTTGCATTCGACGAAAGAAAGAATGTATTTCAAATCTTCGCGACTTGCGTCCGTGCCGCGCGGCACGTCCACCGCGCCCACGGAAAGAATTCCCAAACTCGCCTGCTGCCATTCCTTGCGGTCATCGGCAATCAAGCCGATTTTTTCTCCGCGTTCGACATTGTGAGAAATCAGCGCACCTGCGAAATTCATCGCGCAATCCCACATTTGCGAGAACGTCAAAAAATCAAATTCACCGGAATTATTGCGCGAATATTGGGCGGGAACATCGGAATATTTCAAAACTTTTTCCCGCAACAATTTCGGAATTGTCTTTCCCTCAACGTCCATCATAGTCGAACTCCTGACTTTTGCAAATAAAAATCAATTTGACAAAAAATGATTTTTTGTCAAATTGATTTTATATTATAACGCAACTTGAACATAAAATCAATATCTATTATAATAATTTTATGGCTTCGAAAAAAACAAAGCGAAATAAATTTTTTGCCGCGCTCTGGCTTTTGCTCTTTTTGATTTTGGTGATTGTATTTTTGGTAAAAAAAGACGATTTCATCGCGAATTTAAAGTCAACGAATTTTTTCGAAAAAGTCACAGGCTCCACGCCGGAGTTCATCCAAAATTATGAAGTGAAAGAAAAGCCGAACAAAACGAACGGACTTTTGGAAGTGGAAGAAATTCCCGCGCCGGGCAAAGCCGAAATCCAAACACAGGGAATATTGGACTCGAAGCAAGAGCAAAAAGATTTTGCGGAAGCGAGCGAAACCGAAGAATTTGAGTACGAAGAAGATGTCACTGTTCCGCCGCCGCAAACAGAAAAGCCTGTCGAAGAAATCGTCGCGCCAAAAACGGAAAAACCAAAGCCCGCGCAAACGATGAACGTGAAATTGTTTTTCGTGCAAGTGGATTCCGACGGCAACGTCAATCGCAAGAACGTCACGCGCGCCATCGCCAAAAACGATTCGCCTTTGACAAGCACAATCCGCGCGCTTGTGGAAGGTCCGCTCGAAACGGAAAAAAATTGCATGTCGCTCATTCCGGAAGGAACGCGCCTTTTGGGAGCGAGCGTCCGCGACGGAATCGCCGCGCTGAATTTCAGCGAGGAATTTGAATTCAACACAATCGGCGCGGAAGGTTATCGCGCGCAATTGATGCAAATTGTTTTTACCGCCACGGAATTCGCCACCGTGGAAAGCGTGCAATTTTTAATCGAAGGCAAACACAAAGATTACATCGGCTCGGGCGAAGATGTCTGGATGTGGATTGGCTCGCCGTACACGCGAAGCAGTTTTAATTAATTTTGAAATGATTGGAAAAATAAACTTGACCAAAACAAGAATTTTTCAAAAAGGCTGAACGAATTATGAATGAAGAAATTCCCCTCCCAGAAGAATTGAAACGAAAACTTCGCGCACTCGCGCAAAAATACGAAAACGCTGAATTCGTGACGAACGATCCGAGTCAAGTCTTGCGAAGGTTTGCCGAGCCGCGCGAGCAGGAAATCGCATCGTTCATCGCCGCGCAACTTTCTTTCGGAAAGCGCGAACTTTTTTTGGCGAAACTGAATTCAATGTTCGAGGAAATCGAGCGAAATTCGATGAAGCCCAGCGAATGGATTTCGAGCGGCAAATACGAAAATTTTTTTCCGAAAAGCGAAAATAAATTTTACCGTTTTTTTTCTTATGCCGACATGAACGCGCTTTGCGCTCGACTCGCGGAAATCTTGCAGGAAAACGAATCGCTCGGCGAGGCGATCCGAAAAAATTACGAATCATCAATTGAACAAAAAAATTCCTTGAGTTTGGTTTCCGCGCTAATTGCGATTTTTCCGAAAATAAAATGCGTTTCGCAAGACGCGAGCGGCGCGTGCAAAAAACTTCACATGTTCTTGCGTTGGATGGTTCGCCAAAATTCACCAGTAGATTTGGGCTTGTGGAAATGGGCGAGCGCGAAAGATTTGCTCATTCCGCTCGACGTGCATGTAATGCAAGAAGCCGCGCATTTGGGCTTGCTTTCGCCGAAATGTTCGCCGAGCGCAAAAACCACGCTTATTTTGACGCGAAAAATGGCGCAAATTTGGCCGGACGATCCCGCAAAGGGCGATTTCGCGCTGTTCGGGCTAGGCGTGGACGAAGAAAAATGATAAATTTTTTGCAAAACTGTATCAAAATGATGCATCCGCGAAAATTTTTGACACAATTTCTAAAAACCTGTGTCAAAATATCTCATTTTTATGAAAATTTTAACTCAACGTAGCGTTCAAAATGACGCATCCTTTTCGTACATTTCTCAATTTCGTTATGTTTTCGCAAAATTTTTCAAAAAATGCGCAAAAAACGCTCCGAATTTTTCTTTTTCTGATAATTTTTTGACCAAATTCCACAAAGATTTTCATTTTTTGCTATTTCCTTCGCATAATTTGACTTCCTCAAATTACAAAAAATGAAATTCGTCTCAAATTTCTAAGAAAAACGCACTTTTGACGAAATTTCAAAAACTTGGCACGATTTTTGCTAGATAATTTGCGACGGACGGATTTCCGCCCCGCAAAACAAGAAAAAACAGGTTGGCAGAAAAAGCAAAAGCTTTTCCGCCGGGTTTGCGTGGCAAACTTCCTGATTCTAATAAAGGCCGTTCGATTTGGAAAATCGGCACGGCTTTGGAGGTAATTATGAACGAACTTGCACTTTTCAACTCACTTTTTGACACGGCTTTCGGCGGAATGCCGGATTCTTGGAAAGTTTCGCAAATGCCAAAAGTGGACGTGAAGGAAGACAAAGATTCCTACGCGCTCCAAATGGATTTGCCTGGCTGCACGGAAAAGGACGTGAACATCGAGGTGGATCACGGTGTTCTCACGATTTCTTCGGCGAAAACCGAGGAAAAAGAAGAGAAAAAAGACGGCGAAAAATGGCTCATCCGCGAGCGCAGTTCAAGCCGCTTTACGCGACGCTTCACGCTGCCCGACGACGTGGACCAAGAAAAAATCAGCGCGGTTTTCAAGAACGGCGTTTTGAACGTGACGATGAACCGCAAGGAATTGCCTTCGCCCAAACGAATCGCAATTGAAGCCGCGTAACATCGCAAAAGCAAAAAAACCGCCTTTCGGCGGTTTTTTTGTCAAACTAAAATCCACTCGCGAAGAGCGCGCGGATTTTTTTGGGCTGGCTTTCTTTTGAAAAACGCAAGGCAATTCCTTCGCCAAACATTTGTCGCCGCGCAGAGTTTTCCTCACATCCTTCCGCCAATCATTTCGCGCGTGAGCGCCTCGCTATGCTTCAGCATCGCCACGGGCACGCCGTAAGCTTTTTCCAAATCCGCGTCGGTGAGCACTTCTTCCGCTGTGCCCAAGTCGATGTCGTGGTTCGGATAAAAAAGCATCACGGTTTCGGCGTATTTTCGCGTGAGGTCGAGTTCGTGCATTGAAATGTAAATCGAAACGCAAGTCGCCGCAGAATATTCTTTTAAATATTGCAACGCCGCATGCTTGTATTTGTCTTCCATCGCGAAAAAAGGCTCGTCCATAAAAATCGAGCGCGAGCCATACAAAATCGAAAACGCCACGAGCATTCTTTGCAATTCACCTTTTGAAAGCGCGTTGAATTTTTTTTGCGCAAGCGGCTTCACTTCAAAAACTTCATTCACTTCTTCCAAAAAATCTTTTTCTGGATTTCTGATTCCGCGCCCCGCGCCGCCTAAAAGTCCGTTTTTGTAAACGAATTGCAAAAGCGCGCCGCACTCGTCTTCCGTTTCAAGTTCCATATTTTGATAAATGTACGATGCTCTCTCGTCGCGCTCTTCTTGCGAAAGCGTCCGCGTGTCTTTGCCGAAAAGTTCTACGCCGCCTTGAACCGGAAGAATTCTGCCTGCCGCCAAAAGCATAAAAGTGGATTTGCCCGAACCGTTCGGTCCGACAAGGCTCACGAAGCCCGCCGGCAATTCAGCGGAAAAATGGTCGAAAATCACGGGCGGCACAATTTGCTTGCCTTCCTCGTCGACATCGCCTTCGAGCGGCGGATAGGAAAAATTCACATCTTGAAATTTCAAAAAACTCATATTCTGATTTTAGCACAAAAAAAAATTTGTTGCAATTGTCGGAAAAAAATGTATAATGAAAAAATGCTTCACATTTTACAAACTGGCGATTTGCATCTTGGAAAAATTTTTTATGGAGTTTCTCTCATCGCCGACCAAAAATCTGTCCTTGAACAAATCCTCGACATTTTAAAAAAAAGTCTCGGAACAAAAAATGAATATCACGCGCTGTTCATCGCGGGCGACATTTACGACAAGGCGATTCCTTCGGTGGAAGCCGTCGCGCTGTTCGATGATTTTCTGACGCAGTTACATTCCGCGCTCCCGAATTTGCCCGTCTTCGTGATTTCTGGAAATCACGATTCGGCCGCACGACTTTCTTACGCGGCGAATTTTTTAAAAGGACAAAACATTTTCATAGCGACTGATGCAAAAAAAATTGCCGAACCTACAATTTTATGCGGAAGCGACGGCGAAAAATTCGCGGTCTATCAAATTCCATTCTTGCAAAGCGGCGCATTGGAAAATCCAGACGGCGAGCGACTTTCGAGCCAAAGCGATTTGCTCAAAGAAGCGGCGCGCCGCATCGAGTCCGCTCACAAAGAAAATCCCGAAACGAAAAATCTCAAGGCGATTCTGAACGCGCATCTTTTTGTTTTGGGCGGCGCGCAAAGTAGTTCCGAACGCATTTTCATAGGCAACGCCGAACTCGTCGAAAAAAGCGTTTTCGATTTTTTTGACTATGTGTCCGTCGGACATTTGCACAAAGGACAAAAAGTTTCCGAAAAATGTTACTATGCCGGAAGTCCGCTTGTCTATTCCTTCGATGAAATTTCCGTCGAAAAAAATTTTTTGGACATTGCGCTTGACGAAAAAAGCGAACAAAAAATTTCTGTGCGAAAAATTCCTGTCCAGCCGCTCCACAAGACAAGTTGCCTGAAAGGAAAGTTTGAAGATTTTTACCGACTCGACAAAAACAAAAATCCCGAACTTTACGAAAGGCGCGACGACTATATCGAACTCACTTGCACCGATTCGATTTTAATTGAAAATCCAGTCGCAAAATTGAGGGAAAATTTTCCGAACATTCTTTCTGTCAAGCAAGAATATTTTTCAAGGCAAAATGCGAAAGAAATTTCCAAAAGAGATTTTGACGAAAATGCGGAAAATTTTTCGCCTTCGCAAATTTTCGAAAATTTTATAAGCGATGTAGTTCCAGATTTTAAAATCGAAGAATGGCAAAAGGAAAAAGAAATTTTTGAAACTATGTCAAAAGAGATTGAAATATGAAAGTTGAAATTTTAAATCTTCACAATATCGGTCCTTTCGTGGGAAGTCATCGCGTGGAATTTTTCCGCATGGAAGAATTTTTTTTGATAAGCGGAAATACCGGAAGCGGAAAAACCACATTGCTCGACGCGATTACTTACGCGCTTTACGGAAAATTGCCAGGCGCGCGCGACGTGCAAGGCGGCACTGCGCATTTGCGTTCCGATTTTTGCAAGGCAGACGAGGAAAGTTTTGTCGAGCTGATTTTTTCACTGAAAGGTCAAACTTATAAAATCATTCGCACTTTGCCGTTTGGGAAAAAAGGCGAAAGCACTGAATTTTATTCGATGAAAAATATCGACGACAAAAATCCCAACTTGCTTTCCAATTCGCAATCCGAAGCAAAAAAAATGATTTTGGATTTGCTCCAACTTTCTGCCGAAGAATTTTCAAAAATCGTGCTTTTGCCACAAGGAGATTTCGCGACATTTTTGCGACAAAATTCCAGCGAGCGCAAAAAATTGCTTTTGAAACTTTTTCCTATAAAATTCGATGAAATTGTCGCGCGCGTAAAAAATGAGTCCGATATCGCAAGCTTGCGATTGAAAGAAATTCAAAACCAGCAGGATGCGATTTGTCGAGACTATGATGCGGAAAATTATGAAAACGAAGTAAAATCCATTTTGGAAAATATCGAAAAAAATGATTTATCGCAAGAAAATTTAAAAAAAGAATTGCTAAAAATTGCCGAACAAATTCCAAATTTGGAAAACCTCGAAAATTTGCAAAACACGCTTAGGACAAGCAATTCAAATTTAGAAATTTGCGATAAAGATTTGGCGGAACAAAAAGAGAAAATGCTTGCGATAAAAATTGAAAAGGAAAAAATATCGCAAAAAGAAAGCCGCCAAAAAGAATTGATTTTGGAACTTGACGCGCAAAGCAAATCGCTTGAATCAATCGCACATTTAAAATCAAATTTGGAAGCGCAAGAAAAAATTTATCGCAACTTGGAAAGTGCCGAAAAAAAGCGACTTGCGATAAACGAAAATATCGCAAGCAGGCAAAATTTTATCGCAAGCACCGAAAATATCGCAAAAGATAAAGCCGCGTGCGAAAATGAATTTAAAACGCTTTGCGATGAGCGAGAAATTTTAAAAAAGCAGGAAAAGGCAAAGTCGCTTCAGGCGATTTTATCGCAAAAGCAAGACGAATTAGAAAATTTGTCGCAAACAAATTTATCGCAAGTGAAACTAATTGAAGAACTTGAATCGCAAATCAAAAAAGAAGAGCAAAACAATTTGGCGGCAATCTTATCGCAAAATTTGGCGGAAGGCGAGGCATGTCCAGTTTGCGGCGCAATTCATCATCCCACACTTGCGATAAAATCTGAAAAAAATATTTCTTTGCAAGAAAATTTGGATTTGCAAAAAAGGCAAAAGGAAATTTGCGATAAAAGCATCGCAAATTTGCAAAAAGAAATTTCCCAAAGGACAGGTGAAATCACTGTATATGACGAGATTGTGCAACAGAAAACGCGTTTTGCCCTGCACGAAACCGAAGAGATGATTTCGGAAAAAGAAAATTTTATCGCAAGTCTGCAAAAGAAGATGGACGAGCGCGAATTTGCGATAAACGATTTGTCAAAGCAGCAAAAAAGTTTGACTGAAATTTTATCGCAAATCACGGAAATCCAGAGCAAAAAGGCGGCTTTATCGCAAGAAATCGAAATTCAAAAAACGCAAATATCGCAAGTCTTGAAAAATTTGAGCGCGGAAAAAATCACGCTTGAAACGATAAGCGCATCGAAATCCGCTCTTGAAAAAAATATCGCAAATTCTCAAAAAGAAAAAAATTCTTTGCAAAATGAAATCGATAAATTTTATGAAAACGAAAAAGATTGCGATAAAAAAATATCGCAACTTAAAGAACGAAAAATCAATCTGGAGCAATCAATCGCAAACACTCAACTTGCGATAAAAGATGTCTTGGAAAAAGTATCGCAAGGCATCGACACGAAAAACATTTCGCAAGAAAAGAATAAAATTCAAAATCAAAAAAACAAAATCGAATCCGATTTGAAAATTTTATCGCAAGCGAATATGCAGTTGAATACACAGCTTTCGAATTTGAAAAACTTGAAAGCTCAATTCGAGCGATTTGAAAAAGAGCGGCTGGAAACTCAAGAAAAAGCGTCGCATTACAAAAGGCTTTATGATGTGCTTTGCGGAAACAATTCAAAAAAAATAGATTTGACTTCTTGGGTATTGCAAATGTATCTTGAAGAAATCGTGCGTTTCGCAAATCTTCGCATGGAAAAAATTTCCGGCGGTCGCTATTCAATGCTCGTCAATCCCGAAAAACAAGGCGGCAACGCGCACAAAGGTTTGGACATAGAAATATTCGATTCACACACAGGAAAAAGCCGACCTTGCACAACGCTTTCCGGCGGCGAAATGTTTATGGCTTCGATAAGTTTAGCTCTTGCGATAAGCGACAGCGTTCTTTCAAGAAATGGCGGCGTTCAATTGGATTCGCTTTTTATCGACGAAGGCTTCGGTTCTCTTGACGACCAAGCGTTGGAAAACGCCATTTCGATTCTGGATGAAATTCGCGGCATACGCCAAGTGGGAATAATTTCACATGTCGGCGATTTGCAACAGCGCATAAAAAGTCAAATCACAGTAAAAAAATCTGCCGTAGGTTCGACCGTAGAAATTTAGTTCATTAAAGTTTCTCGTAAAAAGCGAAAATTTTTTGCTCAAATCATTTCTTCAAAGCGCAGAAATGCGCGCAATATCGCCGGTACGCGGATAGAGTTTGTCGTTCATATTTTTCGTTTCCTGAATTTTTCCTTTGCGTATTCGTAAGATTCTTGAATGAGCGGCTTGATTCTCTCGAATGTTTCGGCAGACGGATTCAGCACGCATATCCAGCCCATCCACGCATAGACAGGGTGCGGCATAACGATATCCGCCGCGGAAAAGTCAAAGGGCATATCCACAACGCCGCCTTTTTTCGGATGCGCTGGCAGTTCACCAAACAAAGAGAGGAATGTGGAGTTACGCACACCGATATTAAGCCGCCACATTCCCTCGCGGTCAAGACAGGAGGCGCGGTCGTTTTCGCCGTCTTTTTTCTTGACAGTGAGAACATACACGCCCCGCTTCAAGACATTTCCCGGATTATAAAAAATGCCGCGCTCTCCCCAACTGTTCACTTCAATCACGTCATCGAAAGTGTCAAGGCAGTATTTCAAAACAACTTCGGGTGTCATTTCTTGCAACTCCTTAAAATTAAGCACCGCAGGAAGTCTCAACTTCCGAGGACGCTTAATTCGCCTGCGTGAGCAGGCAAGTTAAATAAGCGAGTTTTGAAACAAAACTCGAGTTAAAATGAGCGACGCAAATTAGTCGCTCATTTTAAACATTTCTTTTGATTTCATCGATGGACTTTCCGCCGATGCCGAAATTCTCGTCTGGCAGCTCTTTGATGGTAACCGTGAAAAACTGCTTTGGAATATGCGTAATTTCGGCGGCAGTTTGAGTAAGCCGTTCAATCAGAGCCTTTTTTTGCCCCGCTTCCAGCCGACCGCTTTCAATGGATATATAAGGCATAATATTTTCCTCCAAAAATTTAAAAATGAAATTGCATTTGTGTTAGAGCATGTGTAAAAACAATTCATGGATGCGAGTGTCTCCGTCCAATTCAGGATGAAATGACAGGGCGAGTTGCGCATTGTATCTCACGGCAACAATGCGTTCGTCCACTTTTGAAAGAATTTCCACAGTGCAAGCCGCGCTCTGAATATACGGCGCGCGGATGAATGTCATTGGCACTGCGCCCAGTTTTCCAAACGCCGCCTCGGTATGGAAGCTGCCAAGCTGCCGCCCATAGGCATTCCTCCGCACAGAAACGGGAAGCGTCTGAAACCAAACGCGTTCATCGTTGCCTAGTGTTTCGGCAAGCAAAATCAACCCTGCGCAAGTTGCCAAAACGGGAAGTCCGTCTGCAATCTTTTTGCGGAGCGGCTCAAACATCCCCAGCTCTTTAAGCAGCTTTCCCTGCGCAGTGCTTTCGCCGCCAGGCAGAATGAGTCCGTCAAATGGAATCAACGCATCCTCCTTTTGGCGGAGTTCGATGCATGTTGCTCCAAGAGAGCGGCATATTTTTTCATGTTCGATGAATGCGCCCTGCACCGCAAGCACTGCAATCGTCATATCTGCATCCTCCGTCTATTTTCCACGCTCCGCCATAAGCAGCTGGATTTCATCCGCATTGATTCCGACCATCGCCTCTCCCAAGTCTTCTGAAAGCGCGGCAATCAACTTCGCATCCTGATAATTTGCAACCGCCTTAACAATCGCTTCCGCCCGCTTTTTTGGATTTCCTGACTTGAAAATGCCAGAGCCGACAAAAACGCCTTCCGCTCCAAGTTGCATCATAAGCGCCGCGTCCGCAGGAGTTGCAACGCCGCCCGCCGCAAAATTGACGACTGGAAGCCGTCCGTTTTCGTGAACAGACTGCACTAGTGCGTATGGAACTTGCAGTTCTTTTGCAACTTGAAACAATTCGTCCTCGCGCATACTTGAAATCCGCGCAATGTCGCTGCTCATCTTTCTCATGTGCCGAACCGCCTGAACAACATCTCCTGTTCCCGGCTCGCCCTTTGTGCGAATCATTGACGCGCCTTCGCTAATGCGGCGCAATGCCTCGCCCAAATCTTTCGCCCCGCAGACAAACGGCACGCGAAATTTCGTCTTGTTGATATGATACACATCGTCCGCCGGCGACAGAACTTCGCTTTCATCAATATAGTCAATTTCAATCGCTTCAAGAAGCTGTGCTTCGACAAAATGCCCGATGCGGCACTTCGCCATAACAGGAATGGAAACTGCATCTTGAATTCCCTTGATCATCTTTGGATCGCTCATGCGGGCAACGCCGCCCGCCGCACGAATGTCGGCAGGAATCCGTTCCAAAGCCATAACTGCACAGGCGCCCGCCGCTTCCGCAATCTTTGCCTGCTCTGGCGTTGTAACATCCATAATAACGCCGCCCTTAAGCATTTGGGCGAGATGCTTGTTCAATTCATATCGACTTTCAGCCATAAAATCCTCGCTTTTGTTGTTTTCAATCAGTATCATCAAAATCTGATGTTCCGTAAATAACCAATTTAAGAAAATATTTACAATACCAGATTGAATCCATATTCCGCAAAAGAAATCCGTTGTCTGCTCGAAAAAACGCCGCATCTTGATTACATTTGTATGCTGTTGAATAGTGAAATCAAAAAAATTATATTAGTTGTAATCATAAACATTACAACTCTGCATTTCGCACAAAATATTTATCAATTCTTTTCCGCCACCTTGCTGTTCATTCGCGCGAAAATTTCTTTTAAATTTTCTGGAAGTTCTTCGCCGCAATTTGAGTCTTCATTTTCTTCGAATTTTTTTTCTTTGCCCAAAAATCCTTTTTCCAAAAGAATTTTTTCTTGCGCGTCAAGTTTTTCAGAATATTTTTTCATTTCATTTGCGGCAATTTTTTCGCCCGAATCCGCCAAAGCCACGCCGCTTCCTCGCACGCGAAACGCCAGCGATTCAATTTTTACATCAGCACAAATTCTGTTCAAGCCTGTAAGAATAAATTTTTTGTGAAACTGCAACATTTGACTCCAAGCGGGATGGTCAGTTTCCACAAGAAGAATTCCGTTTTTCAAATCCACCACGCGGCTGTGGTCGGAAAGCTGCGCGCCGTTTCCAGAAATTTTTTGGACGGTCGTTTTCCATGCGCCAAGAATTTTTGTGCCACTTTCAAGTTTTTGATTTTCAATGTTTTCAAAAAAAGCCGAAACAATTTCTGCGCCAGAAATAAAATTTCTTTCATCATTCATTTTCTTTTCCTAAAAATTTTTCTTTGATTTTTTTTAATTGATTTTATAAATTGAAATTTTTTTCGCGAATTTGTTTTAATAAATTTCTCAATTTTCAATTTCATTCCATTCGCCTTTTTCCACATGAAAAATTTTCGTGGTAGAACGCTTGTATCGTTCGTAAGGTTCGCCCGGCAAAAATGTGCAAAAAAGTTGTTCATATTCTGGCAAAAGCGAAGTGATTTTTTGGCGTTTTTCAGGATCAAGTTCGAGCAAAACGTCGTCCATCAAAAGCACGGGTTTTTCTTTTATCGCTTGGCTGTAAAAAACCGCTTGGCTTACGCGAAGCAAAAGCGCGATGAGACGGCGTTGTCCCATCGAAGCAATCGGAATAAAATTTTTTCCGTTTCGCAAAAATTGAATTTTGTCACGATGCGGTCCGCTCAATGTCGTTCCAAGCAAAAAATCTTTTTCGCGATTTTTTTTCAGCAAATCCAAAATTTCATTTTCATTCGGAATTCGGCTGGAAATTCCATCGTCCAATTCTTTCCAAGAAGGCTCGTAAGAAATTGAAACGCCGTCTATTTCCGTCACCTGCTCGTAAAGCCGCGTGAAAATTTCGTTGAACTTGAACAAAGCCAATTTTCGCTGCTTTTGAATTTCCAATCCATTTTGCGCGAGCTGAATGTCATACATTTCAATCATCGAAAATTTTTTTTCTTTAATCAAAACGTTTCGATTTTTTAAAGCTTGCCTGTATCGCCGCGACAAATCAATGTAAAGAACATCGTACATCGAAAGGCTTTGATCGAGAAAAAAACGGCGATCGGCAGGCTGTCCTTCCACAAAACGCAAATCGTCGTGGCAAAACAAAATGCACGGCATCGTGTTTATCAATTCTTTTCTGTCGCGGATTTGCTTTCCATTTTTTTCGATTCGTTTTTTTCCGTCAACAAAAAAAATATTCACGCTTCTCATTCCGCCGGAATTTTCTTGGTAAAGCGAACGAATCGAAAATTCTTTTTCGCCGTTTTTTACGATTTCAGAATCGGCGTGCGTCCGAAAAGAATTTCCATAAGCGCAATAATAAAGCGATTCCAAAATGTTGCTTTTGCCTTGTCCGTTCTTTCCTACGAAAAAAATTTCTTTCGCCGATAAATCAATTTTGTCATTTTTCAAATTGCGGAAATTATAAAAAGAAACTGAAAGAAACATAAAAAAATTCAATTTTTTCGCGGAAAATCTCGACAAAATTTTTTTCAAAAATTTTGCGCGACTTTCCGCAATGAAAAATTCTAATTCAAATTCATCGTCATTATGACATGGAAATAATCCGACTTCGGCTCGGTGCGCAAAATCACGGCTTTGTTCGGGTCGATGAAATCAAACGCGATTCTTTTTGCGTCAGTCTTTTTAAGCGGCTCTTCGATGTATTTGAAATTGAAGGCGAGCATGACTTCATCGCCGTCATATTGGCACGGAATTTCTTCGTCCGCGTTTCCAATGTCGCTTTCAGGAGAAATCAGCGTGAGCTGTCCCGGATTCAATTTGAAAATGATTCGCGAAGAATTTTTGTCAACCATAATTCCAATTCGGCTCAAAGCTTCTTCCAAGTCGGATTTTTCCACTTCGAATTTTTGCGTCAAATCTTGCGGAATCACGCGGCGATAGTTCGGAAATTCTCCTTCCAACAAAAGCGAAGAAAATTCGTAATTTCCGAATTTGAAGAAAATCATTTTGTCGACGACAGCCACAGAAATATTTCCTTCGTCGCTGCAATTTTTCAAAACGCAATCCAAGATTTTCGTCGGAACAATCGCCGCCGGAAAATCGGGAACACCTTGTCCGATATTTTTTGATTCGTAGGAAAGCCGGCGTCCGTCCGTCGCTACCATAATCAAATTATCCTCAGACTTTTCAAAATAAACGCCCATCATAAAATGCCGGTTTCCGTCGTCGCTCACGGCGAACGAAGTCTGCGCAATCATTTCCTTGATTTCTTTCGAGGGAACTTCAAAATAAGGAACATTTTCGCTCGACTCGATTTCAGGAAATTTGTCGCTGGCGATGCTCTTCAATTGAAACTTGACTTTTTTGGAAACAGGCCGAATCGTAACCAAAATATCCTTTTGGTCGAACTCAATCATTCCCGCAGGCGAAGTGGAAAGCATTCTCATAAATTTGTCGCAGTAAATTGTCGTCGTTCCTTCTTCTTGAATTTCCACGGGAATTTTCGTGATGTAATTTACGGTCGCATCGGAAGCCTTTATCGTGAGCGTGTTTTCGCGCGCCTCAAGCAAAATATTGGAAAGAATGGAAATCGGGCTTTTGTTGGCGATGATTTCCTGCGCGATGGAAATTTCCTTAATCATTGAATTTCGGTCGAATTGAAATTTCATTTTAAACTCCTTTTTTAGAAATATTTCAAATTTTTGGAAAAATTCACTTTTCCTATTTATATATTAAATTTATAAATTTAATAATAGTAATAATAAGGGCAGTGAATTTGTTGAAAAGCGGCGCAATTTCTTTTTGTTTAAAGAATTGAGACTTTGAAAAATCAAAGTTTTTTTCCACAAATTTTCAACTTTTCCACATTTTTTAAAGTTTTCCACAATATTATCACCATTATAACACAGATTTTTCTTTTTTGTACATATATTTTAAAAAATTTATTTTTTTGTTTTGATTTCCTTTATCATTGATTTTATCGCGTTGTCAAGCGTCGCGTCGGTTTTTATGAGGCTGTCGATTTTTTTGTAGGAAGTCATCATTGTGGAATGATCTTTGCCGCCGAATTCCGAGCCGATTTCCGTGAACGAATTTTCCGTGATTTCGCGCGCAATGTAAATCGCTACATGGCGCGGAAAGGCGATTTTTTTCGTCTGCTTTTTTCCTTTGATGTCGGAAAAAGAAATGTTGTAATAATCCGCCACGACTTTTTGAATCGCCTCGATGGAAATATTTCCGCTGAAATTCGAATTGATTTGTTCTTGCAAAAGTTGCTTGGCAATTTCCAGCGTAATTTTTTTTCCGGTTTTGATAATAAATTCTTCGTAGCCGATGACTTTTTTGATTGCGCCTTCCAAATCGCGCACGTTGCTTTCGATGTTCGCGGCGATAAAATCAATTATGTCGTCGGAAATGTTCTTGTTCATCAAAGCCATTTTTTTCAAAAGAATCGCTTTTCGAGTTTCGTAGTTCGGCGGCTGCATGTCGATTCTGATTCCGTTGCTGAATCTCGTTCGCAATCTTTCCGTAATTCCTTTCAATTCGCTGATTGGGCGGTCGCACGTGAAAACCATTTGGGAATGCTTTTGGTTCAAAGCGTCGAAAATATAAAAGACTTCTTCCTGCAAAGCGTCTTTTCCTTGCAAAAAGTGAATGTCGTCCAGCAAAAAGACATCAAGATTTCGATACTTGTTTTTGAATTTGGGAGTCGTTTTTGTCGTCAAAGAAAGCGTGAATTCGTTGAGCAAAGATTCCGCGCTCAAATATGAAAGTTTTATTTTTCCGCGCTTTTCATTGTAAATGAAATTTCCGATGGATTCCATCAAATGTGTTTTTCCCAAACCCGAACCGCCGTAAAGCAAAATAGGACTGTACATTGTGCCGGGATTTTTCGCCGCTGCCATCGAAGCTTGGTAAGCGTACATATTGTTGTCGCCCGGCACGAAAGTTTCGAACATAAATTTTTCGTCCAAATCTGGATGCTTGAAAAATTCTGTTTTTTCGTTTTCTGAATTTTGAGTCGAAAAATTTTTTTCAATTTTGATTTTGTCGGAAGAATTTTCTGCGGAAAAATTTGAGGAATTTTTTTCATTTGACACGCTGGAATTTTTTATTTGAAAATTTATTTCGATTTCCGCGCCAGAAATTTCTTTGATTTTATTTTTTATGATTTCGATGTTTCCGCGCTTTATCATCGATTCGCGCATGAAATCGCTCGCAACCGCCGCAGTGATTGTATTTTGCTCATCGCTTACATATTCCAAGTTGAACCACAAATTGAATTCATTTTCGCGATTTTCTTGCTTGTATTGCGCGCGCAATTGGTTCAAAGATTCTTTCCAAATTTCTTGAAAATTGTTTTCGCTCATAACTTTATATTATATCCTATCTTTACTTTTTTTTTCAATAAAGATATAATAAAAAAGGGAATTTTTCAAAAAAATTCATTTTGCAAAAATTGAAGAATTGAAATTTTACTTTTAAAGTTTTATTAGGAGAAAGTATGCTGAAAACTGCTGAAATAGCGCAGTTTTCAGCAACTCAAGTTTGCATTGCAAACTTGTATATTAACTGCTTCTTCTTATGCGAAGAAGCTTAAAATTTTATAGGAGAAGAAATGAACGAAAATTATTCGGCGAAAAATATCCAAGTTTTGAAAGGACTTGAAGCGGTTCGAAAACGACCTGGAATGTATATCGGTTCGACGGGACCGAACGGACTTCATCACCTTGTTTACGAAGTCGTGGACAATTCAATTGACGAGGCGATGGCTGGATTTTGCGACACGATTGTCGTCGCGCTGGAAAAAGATGATGTGGTTCGCGTGGAAGACAATGGCCGCGGAATTCCTGTGGACATTCATCCTACGGAAAAGGTCAGTGCGCTGGAATTGGTTTTGACAAGGCTTCACGCTGGCGGAAAATTCGACAAAGGCTCGTACAAAGTTTCCGGCGGATTGCATGGAGTCGGTGTCTCGTGCGTGAACGCGCTTTCTACTTGGATGGAGGCGACGGTCAAACTCGGCGGAAAAAAATATATGCAAAAATACGCCGTCGGGATTCCGAAAACGAAAGTAGAAGAAGTCGGCGAATCTTCGCGGCACGGAACGACGATTCGCTGGAAGGCGGACAAAACGATTTTCCAGGAAACTACGACTTACAATTTTGAAGTGCTTTCAAAGCGTTTGCGTGAACTCGCTTTTTTGAACAGCGGTTGCACGATTATTTTCCGCGACGAGCGTCTGGAAGTTCCGAAGGAAGCCGTCTACAAATTCGAAGGCGGAATCGTTCAATACATAAAGGAAATGAACGAAAACACAAAAAGCAAATTCTATATTCCTGACGAGCCGCTTTTCATCACTGGCGAAAAAGATGGCGTAATCACGGAATGCGCTTTTCAATACAACGACGGATTTTCCAGCAACATCAACACTTATGTCAACGACATCAACACGCGCGAAGGCGGGACTCACCTCGACGGATTTAAAAGTGCAATCAATTTCGTGCTGAACAAATTTCTTGAAGCGAACGAAAAGTTCAAGAAAAAATTGGAAAAGGCGGACAAGGACGAAAGGCTTCGAATTGAAGACATTCTTTCGGGAATGGTTTTGGTTCTTTCAATGAAAGTTCCCGAGCCGGAATTCGAAGGTCAAACAAAGGAAAAACTTGGAAACACGGAAGTCCGCACAATTGTCGATTCGCTCGTAAAAGAAAAGCTCACTCTTTTTTTCGAGCAAAATCCGAAAACTCTCGAACAGATTTTGGACAAAGCTTTGGCAGAAGCGACAGCGCGAATTGCCGCGAAAAAAGCGAAAGACGCTTCGAGAAAAAAATCGCTTTCCGACGGATTTGGCTTGCCGGAAAAACTTTCGGACTGTTCGCTCAAAGATCCCGAACAGTGCGAAATCTACATTGTGGAAGGCGACTCTGCAGGCGGCTCGGCAAAAAAAGGACGCGATTCCAAAACTCAGGCGATTTTGCCGCTTTGGGGAAAAATGCTCAACGTGGAAAAAGTTCGCGCCGACAAAGTCATGAACAATGACAAGCTCGAGCCTGTAATCGCTTCGTTGGGCGCGGGATTTGGCGATTCTTTCAATGCGGAAAAATTGCGTTACCACAAAATCATCATTATGGCGGATGCCGATGTTGACGGAAGTCACATTCGCACTTTGTTGCTTACATTCTTTTTTCGCTATATGCCCGAACTTATTGAAAAAGGTTTTGTATATTTGGCAATGCCACCGCTTTTCGGAATTACGCTCGGAAAGCAAAAGCCGGTTTACGTTTACACTGACGAAGAAAAATCGGAATATTTGGCTTCGCTCGGCGAAAGCGCGGAAAAGGCGAAAGTTCAGCGTTATAAAGGTCTCGGCGAAATGAGCGGCGATCAGCTTTGGAACACGACGATGGATCCTGCCGTGCGCAGAATGAAAGTCGTGACGATTCCAGACGCGCAAGCCGCCGACCAAATCTTCACTGTTTGCATGGGCGAAGAAGTCGAGCCACGCCGCCGCTTCATCGAAGAAAATGCGACTTACGCGAATCTTGATGTTTAGGAAAAAAATTGATGCGAATTTTGTCGCAAACTGAAATTTTGATGAGTAAAGAAATTAAAATTATTAGGTGAGAATTGGAAATTCAATTCACAAGGAAAAAATAAGATGGAAAATTCTTTTCAGACTCCCGAAGGCGGAACAGTAATTAAAGTTCCAATCGAAGAGGAAGTAAAACAGGCTTACATTGATTATTCGATGTCGGTGATTGTGCAGCGCGCTTTGCCCGACGTTCGCGATGGACTCAAGCCGGTTCATCGTCGAATTCTTTACGCGATGGACGAACTTCATTTGGCGAATTCTGGTCCGACCAGAAAGTGCGCAAAAATTGTCGGCGACGTTCTCGGAAAATACCATCCGCACGGAGACGCTTCTGTTTACGACGCGCTCGTCCGGCTTGGACAGGATTTCGCTCAGCGTTATACGATTATAACTCCGCAGGGAAATTTTGGAACGATTGCGGGCGACCCTGCCGCGGCGTATCGTTACACCGAAGCCAAGATGTCGAAAATCGCCGAGGAAATGGTGAGCGACATCGACAAAGAAACGGTGGACATGATTCCGAACTTTGACGAGACCGTAAAAGAGCCGACCGTTCTTCCGGCGAAATTTCCGTTTTTACTTTGCAACGGAACTACGGGAATCGCCGTCGGAATGGCGACGAATATGCCGACCCACAATTTGCGCGAAGTCGCGTCGGCGGTGAGCGCGTACATTGACAATCCTGAAATTTCCATCGAAGAATTGATGCGCCATATAAAGGGTCCAGACTTTCCGACTGGAGGAACGATTTTCGGGCGCGAAGGAATTCGCAAGGCTTACACGACTGGCCGCGGAAAAATCGTGATTCGTTCGAAATATGTAATTGAAACGGACACGCGCGGAAAGGAATCGATTGTTTTTACGGAAGTTCCTTATGGCGTGAACACGACGAACATCATCCGCCGCATAAAGGAACTTGCCCGCGAAAAACTCATCGACGGCATCACGGATGCGAACGACGAGACTTCCGACCGCGTCGGAATGCGGCTTGTCGTCGGTTTGAAGCGCGGCGCGATTACGAAAATTGTTTTGAACCAGCTTTTTGCCAAGACTGATTTGCAGTCAAGTTTCGGCGTGATAAATCTTGCTTTGGTAAAAGGTCGTCCGCAAATTCTTACGCTCAAACAACTTGTTCAATATTTTGTGGAGCATCGTGACGAAGTTGTCACTCGGCGTACTCAGCATGATTTGCGTGTTGCACTTGCCCGCGAGCATATTTTGCAAGCTTTGATTGTCGCCATCAATAATATCGACGAAGTGATTCAAATCATCAAGGCGAGCCGCGACGCTGAAGATGCCAAACTCAATTTGGAAAAGCGATTCGGCTTTGACGACATTCAGGCGCAAGCCATCGTTGACATGCAGCTCAAGCGTCTCACTCATTTGCAAATCGAAGACTTGAAACGCGAACTCGCCGAACTTCAGGCGTTGATTGCGCATTTGCGCGATTTGCTCGAACATCACGAAAAAATTCTCGCGATTATAAAAGACGAGACGAACGAACTTGCGCAGAAATTTGGCGACGATCGCCGAACTGAAATTATTTCAAACGAAGTCGAATCAATCAACATTGAGGATATGATAAAAGAAGAAGATATGGTCGTGATGATTTCCAAACTCGGCTATGTCAAACGCGCGTCGGTCAGTACGTACAAAAAGCAGGGTAGGGGTGGAACAGGCAGCAACAGCACCGCGCTTATAGAAGACGACTACATAAACCATTTGTTCATCGGTTCGACGCACGACCACATTTTGTTCGTGTCGAATCTCGGACGCGCATATTGGATTAAGGTTCACGAAATTCCTGAAATGTCCAAAGGTAGTCGAGGCACTCATATAAAAAGTTTGATTGCGATTTCGGCCGATGAAGAAATTACGACGGTTGTTCCCATCCGGGAATTTACAGAAGATTCATTCCTTTTCATGACGACGGTTGAGGGAATTGTGAAAAAAGTTCAGACTTCGGAATTCGCAAATGCTCGCGTGAAAGGAATAATCGGCCTCAAGCTCAAGGCGGGAGACAAACTTGTCGGCGCGATTCTCACGGAAGGAAATTCCGACGTGTTCGTGATTTCGCGCAAAGGCAAGGCGTTGCGTTTCAGCGAGGAAGATGTTCGCGCGATGGGACGCGCAAGCTGCGGAATCAAAGGAATGAAACTTTCCGATGGCGATGAAATTTCTGGCGCGATTACTTACACCGAAGGGGAAAGCATTTTGCTCCTCACCGAAAAAGGCTATGGCAAGCGTGTTTCGTTCGACGACTTCAAGCCGCATGGACGAGGCACTGGCGGACAGAAAATTTTCGGCAACACGGAAGAACGCGGCGAAATAATCGGATTACTTTCAGTCAAGGACAGCGACGAAATCGTCTGCATGACAAGTCAAGGAAAAACGTTGCGTGTTTCGGCGAACACAATCAATCAGCAAGGCACTGGCTCGACTGGAGTCAAGGTCGTGAAAATTTTCGATCCTGACTTCCTTGTCGGGGTTGATAAAATTCCGCCCGAAAATGAAAAATAATATAAATAATGATATTATAAAGAATTGATATATAATTCTTTATAATATCAAGAATTAAAAAATATTATAAATTTTTGCTTTTTCTGTAAATTTTTACTGACAAAAATAGAAAATTATAATATACTGAGTATCGAGGGGAAATCTGTTTTTACAGATAGAAAAACATCAGGCGGCCGGGGCTTTTTGCCCCGGTTTTTTGTTTTTAAAAGCTTTGAAAGAAGATATGAAAAAAGCTCTGCACAAATAAAACGGCACTTTGTTGCAAATGTGTATAAAAAGGCAAGAACAAAATTGAAATTTCACTCTTGCCTTTTTATGGGAGAGTGCGTAAATAAGGGCATTGTTTTCCACAAAAATTCCACATTAGTGGAAAATTGTTTCACGTGAAACAATGTGTGTTTGTTTTTTTGCTTTATTGAATTTCCTTAATACGGCAAAGGATTTTAAAAAATATTTTAGAATGGCAGAAAATTGAAGTTTTCCACATTTTAAACAGGTTTTCCACATTTTTATTTTGCGAGAAATTTTGTATGCTTTTATAATATTGAAATATAAAGTTTCACGTGAAACATTATTTTATCCTATCTAATGTTAGTTCGTAAAAATATAAACTTCCGTTAATTTAAAAATAAACTAACAAATGTTAGTAAATTAAATTATCATCGAAAATCTCACCGTTAAATTTGAGCTCCCTTGTTGGCAAAAAAAGTTTTTGCAACAAGGGAGGGGATAAAAATGAATGGGCGAGTTTTTTTGCGACAGTAGCGAACTGTCAAATTCGGGAACTGTCGCAGACGCGATTTTGTGATGAGGTGAAAAATCGTAGTGAATGAGCGATTTTCTATTCGTTCTTCCAGCGGAGGCACTGTTCGATTCTTTTTCCGTTGTCGCCTTGCGCTGGGTCGTAGGCGAACTGCTTCAGGAGCGCACAAGGAAATTCCGCGCATTCACCGCAATGCCCGCGCCTTTTGGATTCGCAACAAGACTTGACGGGGCAGTTTTCGCCCCAAAACGGCTTTTCAATTTGGACGCAACCCGCGCATCCTGCCGACTCATGGAAACGGCATCCGCCGCATACGATTCCGCATCGTGATTCAATCATATTTCCTCCCACAGGTCTACCTGTTGATGTGATGTGTTCATGTTTTTAGTATACAGCATTTTTAGATGGAAGTATTGGAAAAATGCGACACTGCCAATGCACGACGCTCCGCAAGTGCCTCTTTGAGTGGAACGCCATGTCGCGCTTTAAAACTGTCACATAAATGAGATTGGTCATAGAAGCCGAACTGTTCAATTGCATGGGAGACATCAAAGCCGTCTGTACAGCAGTTCTGCCAAAGCAATTGGTAACGCACAAGTTCAAGCGTTTGCTTGGGAGATGTGCCGATGCTATGCAAGAAGTGGCGTTCAAGCGAGCGCTTGCTGACAGCGCAATGCCGCGCCGCCTCGATGACTGGCACATGGCCTTTGTATTTGACAAAAAGACTGAGGGTATTCATTACGATGGAATCAAACTTGCGTTCACCGAGCAGTGAAAGCAGGTACGGTTGGGCGACGGCAATCTGCGTGGCAATGTCTTCCGCAGTTCTTATTTTTTCGCAGAGTGCGTCGAATCGACCAAACACTTTGTATGCGGGAACAACGCTGTCAAAGAACAGTGATGCGTCCGCATGAAGAAACAGCGGAACCGCCCATGCGTAAAAGCGAATCCCAAATTGTGGTTCAAAGCGGGCAGTTACAAAACTTTGGCTGCTCGTCCCGACAAAGTACGGTTGGTCGCCTTCGTGCAATGGAATGATGATGTCAGCGCATATGTCGGGAATTACCCTTACTCCGGCGCGACCATCGCCCGTCCAAAAGCAACGGACATACGGCGCAAGCGGAGCGCATGGTGGAATTTCTGTAATTCCGTTCAGCGCAGGAGGCGCGGATGTGATTGGCTGGAATATTCGTTCAAGTGAATCTGTCACAACGTAAGTATAGCATAGTATTATGGTATTGTATAGAATGTGAACTTGCGTTTTGTTCTTTTGCGTGCTATACTTATAATGATTTTTGGGGAGGACAGATGAAAAAAATTCTGTATGTTATTTTGGATAAATGGGCGGATTGGGAGCTTGCATATATTTCGTCCGCGGTCGCCTCGCTTGGCGGCGGGCAGTTTGAAAATAAAACAGTGTCGCTTTCAAAGGACGCCGTGGCTTCTATTGGCGGCATTTCATGTGTTCCCGATTATGATATGCAGACAGTCCCTTCCGACTTTGACGCGCTTATCCTCATTGGCGGGATGTCATGGCGGAACGAAGAAGCGTTGCGCGTAAAACCTCTTGTCGAGCGTTGCATTTCGGATGGAAAAGTCCTCGGCGCAATCTGTGATGCGTGCCGATTCCTTGCTTCTCTCGGTGCGCTCAATTCCGTGCGGCATACTGCAAACGACTTGGAGGAACTAAAAGCACTTGAATCCTATACAAATATACAGGGTTTTGTGGCGCGGCAGTCAGTTTCGGACAACGGAGTTGTAACGGCAAATGGTACAGCTCCGCTTGAATTTGCCGTAGATATTTTGTGCGCGCTGAAGGTCGCCGATGAATCGCGCGTTATGGAATGGTATGCATTCCACAAACTCGGCTTTTATACTGTACCGCTTCCCAAAGCACAATGACGAAAATACAATCCAGCAGACAGCGGCAAGACTTCGGGCGAAGCATAAAATTTTCTGAAACTGCGACTTTGTAACGAAGTGAAAAATCGTAGTGAATAAACGAAGTTTTTGAAAAAAAACTCGAGTTAAAATGAGCGGCAATGTTTTTGATGTTGATTTTAAATTCAAGTTTCATTATAATTTTTCATTATGTTCAATATGAAAAAAAATCAGACGAGCGCGGAAACTCTCATAAAAAATGTTCTCAAAATAAAGAAAGGCGAGCGAGTTTTGATAATCGCGAATCCCGCCATGTCCGACATCGCGCAGGATTTGTACACCACTTGCGACAAAGCCGAATCTTTTCCCGCGCTGATTTATCAGAACGAAAAAACTTCTTTTGACAATGCCGAGCCGGCAGTCATCGCGGCGATAAAATCCGCGCCCGATGTGATTATTTCGATTTCAAGTTTGAAGCTTGGAAAAGATGCGGAAGCGACGACCGCGCCTTATGTTGACGATTCGGGAAAAAAATATGACCACATTTTCGACTATCTTTTGGACGGAAAAAAATCAATTCGCGCGGTGTGGGCGCCTGGTCTTACGGACGATATGTTCGAGCGTACGGTGAACATTGATTACGGCGAACTTGCCGAGCGTTGCAAAAAATTGGGCGAAAAATTTACGAACGCTGTAACTGTTCGAGTTACAAGTGCGGGCGGCACTGACATTCTTGTTCTAGTGGAAGGACGAAATCCTTTGGACGACAACGGCGATTTTTCCAAGGCGGGAAGCGGCGGAAATATTCCTGCCGGCGAAGTTTTCATAAGCCCGATTGTCGGCGACGGAATTGAAGGCGGCTGCAACGGTACGATTGTTTTTGACGGCTCAATGACTTTTGCGGACGGCGATTCGATTTTGCAAACTCCAATCACGGCGAAAGTGCAAGGCGGTTTCGTCACGGAAATTTCTGGCGGCGCGGAAGCAAAGCGGCTTTTGAAAACGATTTCCGACGCTGAAACGCGTTCGCTTCAGATGGAAAAGAAAGGTGAACTTCTGCAAGGTCAAGGCGAAATCTACAAACGAAACGCGCGAAATATCGGCGAACTCGGCATCGGCTTGAATCCCGCCGCCACGATTACGGGAAATATGCTCGAGGACGAAAAGGCGTTCAAAACGTGCCACTTCGCAATCGGTGAAAATTACGACGGCGACGCGCCTTCGCTCATTCACCTTGACGGCGTGGTGCGGCTTCCCACAATCGTGATAAATTACAAGGACGGCACAAGCTTTACCGCGTTGGAAAACGGCGTCTTGAAAATCGAGGAATTTCTTTAATTTAAAAGTTTACAATTTTCTCTTTCAAAAATTCACGGACAATACTATAGGCTTACAAGAAAATTTTGTCAGTCTCTGTCTCGGGTGAAAATAATATAAGGAAAATGATATATTTTCCTTGACAAAAAACGCGAAAAATCTTATAAAATGTCTTTAAAGGCGATTTCGTGCTGGCAACGAAGTTTCTGGCAAAATCGCTCTTGATTTTTTATGGGAGATTTAAAATGAAAGAATGGTTGAAGGATGCGATTTTCTATGAAATCTATCCGCAAAGTTTCAAGGACACGAACGGCGACGGAATCGGCGATTTGCAGGGCGTAATCGACAAGTTGGATTACATCAAGGATTTGGGCTTCAACGCGATTTGGCTCAATCCGTGCTTTGAGTCTCCATTCCATGATGCGGGCTACGACATTTCCGACTATTGCAAGATTGCGCCGCGCTACGGAACGAACGAGGACGCCCGCAGGCTTTTTGCGGAGGCGCACAAACGGAACATGCATGTACTTTTTGACTTGGTTCCAGGGCACACTTCAATTGAGCACGAATGGTTCAAGCAGTCGATGAAGTCCACCGACAAAAATCCCAACGAGTTTCACGCCCGCTATATTTGGACTGGCGGCTGGTTTGAAAAGATGGACGGCGTTACGAATATTACCGGCGTGCTGAACGGATTTTGCGACAGGGGCGACTGCGCCACCAATTTCTTCACCACGCAGCCCGCGCTCAATTATGGTTTTTTGAAGCCCGATCCGAAAAAGCCGTGGCAGATTTCCATGGATTCTCCCGACGCTCGCGCGACGAAGAACGCGATTTGGGAAGCCATGAAGTTTTGGCTTTCGATGGGCTGCGATGGCTTCCGCGTGGACATGGCGTTTTCAATCATCAAAAACGACGACAAGAATTCCACCGGCACGATAAAGTTTTGGCAGGAAATCCGCGCGCGGCTCGACAAGGAATTCCCGAACGCGGCGATGGTTTCAGAATGGGGCGCGCCCGACAAGTCGTTGCAGGCTGGATTTGACATGGATTTTTTGATGCAATGCGGCACTACGCACTATCTCGACTTGTTCCGCGAAAATCCGTATTTTGCCGGCGTAGGTGATTTGACGGAATTTTGGAAATCCTACAAAACACTTTCCAAAAAGGTCGGAAAGCTCGGGCTTCTTTGTCTGATTTCCGGCAACCACGACATTGAAAGGATGGCGCGAAAGCTTTCGCCCGAGCAGATAAAATTGGCGTTCACCTTTTTGCTCACGATGCCCGGTGCGACGTTCGTTTATTACGGCGACGAAATCGGCATGAAATACATTGAAGACCAGCCAAGCGTAGAAGGCGGATATTTCAGGACAGGAAGCCGCACGCCGATGCAATGGGACGATTCTTTGAACGCGGGATTTTCTTCGGCGAAACCGAGCAACTTGTACATTCCGCTGGACGCAAACGAAGGCCGCCCGAATGTCGCCGCGCAGGAAAAGGACGAAAATTCGATTTTGAACACGGTAAAAAAATTGAACGCTTTGCGCAAGGGCACGGATTCTTTGAAAAACCTCGCTCCGATTGAAGTGATTTCTTGCGGAAAGAAGGACGAGGCTTTGGCTTATGTTCGCGGCGGCGATGTGCTTGTCGCGATAAATCCGTTCAATTCGCAAAAAGAAATTCCTTTGCCAAAGAATTTCAGCGACAAAAGCGAACCAAGTTTCGTTTTGGGCGGCGCGAAAATTCAAAACGGAAAAATCGTCTTGCCGAAACAAAGTGCGATTGTAATCTAAAAAAAAGAGTCGGGCGCAAAACGCCCGACTAAATTTTATGACAAGACTTGCCAAGAAATTCTATGCGGACGAGCCAATTCTGCATTGTCTGACACAGAACATTGATGTAATTGCTCTTGCCCGCATAAAAATTTTAAGGCGCAATTTCAAAAGCGCAATGGCTTAAAAGTCATAGCGCTTGGATTTTTACGAATAAGAAATCTGAAAGCCAGCCGCGCTGATTTTCACATCAATTCTTCCAAGTCCAATTCAGCGGCGACACACGGAACTTGGATTGCCCAATTTTCCAAAACCTGCGGATGGACTTCTCCGAAAATTCCGATTTGCTTTTCGCCCACTAAAATTCCCGCCTGGCGACCAGGCACAAATCGCGGGTCGTCAGTTTCCACGACTTTGTATTCGTGGTCGAGAAAATAGAGCAGCGAAGAAATCTCGCTCGCCAGCGTGTTGAAATTCGCGTTGGAAGCGGCAGTGAGCAATCCCAAATTTTGGCGCGTCCGCGTTCCCGTGTTTTCGTCAGCGCAAATGTATGCGACTTTTCCCACTTCAAAAATCTTGTGCGGGAAAATCGCGTTCGCGCTTCCGCTTTCGGCGCGGAGCAAAGACGGCAAAATCGAATTGCGCACGAACTGATAATTTTCGCTCATAGGATTTGCGATTTCGATGATGTCGCGCGTGTCGATGTTCATTTTTTCGACATAATCTTTTTTGCTTCCGAGGTAATTGAAAATCATTTCCTGATAGCCGAGACCCGCCATAATTTCTTTTGCCTTGCGACTAAAAATAGTTACATCGGAAAGTTTGCCGATTGTAAAGTCGCGCGGCTTTAGCGGCGGAAATTGCGAAACGCCCATTCCAATCATCACGTCTTCAGTGACATCCACTTCGTGAAGGAAGTCGTTGCGATACGGCGCGGGCGAAAGCGTGATTTCCCAGTCGCTTTCGATTTGCTTCGTTTCGACTGTGCTTCCCATTCTCGTGAGCGCGTCGCACACTTTTTGAATGTCGAATTCGCTTCCCAAAACGCTGTTGATGTTGCTCAATTTCGCCGTGGTCGTTTTTTGGAAATAAAACGGCGTCATGATGTCGCGCCCGAATCCGGTTTCATAAGGATGCTTCACGAGAATCGGCTTTATGTCGTAGCCTTGGTCGATGAAATCGCAGGCGACAATGTTCATTGAAAGCAAAAGATTTTCCATATTGTCGCCGGTCATCTCGACCATCAAATCTTTGTCGCCGACTTTCACCGCGCCCAAAAACGCGCCGTTAATGATTGGTGCCATCGACAAAACTTCGCCGTTTGCGTCCGTGAGCAGCGGAAATTTCGGCAAGCCTTCCAAAATCCAGCCGTAGTCGCGGCCTTTCGGATGGTCGGTAAGAATTTGTCGGCAAGTCATCGGCTGTTCGCTTTGAAGCGGGATGAACGATGTTTTGTCGGGATCGACGGCTTTGTATGTCGCAGGAAATTTGATTTTTTCCGCGCGGTAAACCCCCATAGAAATAGACTTTCGCTTGCGTCCGAAATTCCAGCAAAGCTTTTCCTGAGTTTGGATTATGTCCTTTAGCATCGTGTCGTCAATCGGCTTTCCGCAAATCAAAAATGCCACCATAAACGGGCGGATGTCTTTCAAATCCGGCTCCACATTGATGACGCGCTCGCCGTAATCTGTGTTGCCGCGGTTCGCCATAAATTTGAAATAGTCGGGAATGTTTCCGCTACGCTTCGTCACCGAGTTTGCTTCGCGAACATCGCCGGCGTGAAGTTTGAGCTGTCGCGCCACGCCGTTCGTGGACCACAAGTCGGGACGGTTCGTGTCGTTCAATTCGATTTTGATTGTGCGCTCGTTTTCTGGCAAAGTCTCGTCGGGCTTTTCGTCAAGTTCGGCTTTGGCGCACGGAAGCACATCTTCCAAAGCGGCGTAATCATAGCGGCGACCCACCGCGTCAAAAAACAATTTTTCGTTCACTTCGATTTTTGGCATAAAACACCTTCCGCGAAAATTTTCAAGATTTTTTCAATTAAATTTATTTTACAAGATTTTCGGATTTTTTGCAATGGGGTGCATTTTCCTTGCAAAATTCCGCATTTCGTTTGCCTTACTTGTATTGACTAAAATTCCAAAAATATGATATAATTCAACACTCAAACAAAAAATTGGGGAAATTTTCCCTGTAAAATAAAGGAGTATGCCATGTTAAGGACATATCAACCCAGTCGTGTCAAACGCAACAGAAAATTTGGTTTCCGCGCGAGAATGAAAACAAAGGGCGGTCGAAAAATTTTGTCTCGCCGACGCGCGAAGGGACGCAAAAAGTTTTCAGTGGCCGACGAGCACAAGAAGTACTAGTCGCTTGGCAAAATTTGAACATTTATGAAAACGGATTTGCCTGAAAAAATGCCGGACATTCGCTGGACGTTTAAGCGTTGCGAGCACATAAAAAGTCCGGCGGAAATTCGCAATCTGTTCAAAAACGGAAGAAAGGCGAGCGTTGCCGGCGCGAAAATTTTCTTCGCGAAAAATTCGCTCGGCTTCAATAGAATCGCCTTTCCCCTGCCGCGTGGCTATGGAAAAGCCGTGGAGCGTAACGCTTCCAAGCGATTCAGCCGCGAGGCTTTTCGATTTTTCAAGACATTCCTGAACACGGGATACGATATTTTATTTTTGGTTTATCCTGGAAACGATTCGTTCAACTCAAGGTGTGTTCAATTTCGTGAATTGTGCAAAAAGGCAGGACTGATGAAATGAAAAATTTTCTCGTGAAATTTTTCTGCGCTTTGGTTCGATTCTATCAAATCGCAATTTCTCCGCTTTTTCCGTCGTGTTGCCGTTTTTTTCCAACTTGTTCGTGCTATGCGATGCAGGCTTTCAAAAAATATGGGCCGGCAAAAGGCTTGATTATGTCTTCCGCGCGCATTTTGCGGTGCAATAAATTCTCCAAGGGCGGCTACGATCCGCTTCCGTAGCATGGCAGTGTTCAAATTTTATTTTTCTCAAAAGCGAACCAATCCGAAAAACAGGAGTCATTTATGGACAAAAATACAATCACTGCCGTCGTGCTGATTTCGCTTGTCTTGGTGGGATACACGATTGTTCAGGCGAAATTCTTTCCGCCGCCCCAGCCGCAGCAAATCGAGCAAACTCAGTCGGGCGAAGAAATTTCCGAAGAGGATTCTTTGCAGGCGCAAAAAGTTTCCGAGGAAATCAATTCGATTGTCTACGCGAATTCTTCCGAAGATTTTGCGGGCGAAAATCTCGTCGAAAAAAAATACACGATTTCCACTGACAAGGTGAAAGTCGTTTTCACGAACCGAGGCGGCGACATCGTGAGCTATGAATTGCTCGACCACAAGGACACGAAGACTGGACTTGGCGTAGAAATGGCGGACAACATTTCGGCGAGCAACCGCGCGTTTTCGCTGGCTTTCGGCGGCGCGGAAAATTCTATTGTGAACGATTTGTTTGAGACGAAGGAATTTCCCGAGGAAAACGGCGAAAAGAAAATCGCGTTTGCCAAAAAGTTTTCGGACTTTACTTTGGTCAAGCAATACACTTTCAAAGACGGCGAATATATGTTTCGGATGAATGTGGTGATTGACGGCGGCGAGAATTTTTCCACGCTGAATTTCCCGACTTCAAACGGAATGAACGCTTCGTACACTTTGCGCACTTCGCCGCAAGTCGGGCCGGCGTTTGATCCGAAAGTGGATCGCTATGAAAGCCGCTCGTTTCTCGCGCTCAATGACGGAAAAGGCAAAAACATTCGCTTGGGAACTGGACAATTCAAGGATTACAACAAGGAATTCGAGATTGCGGGAATCGGCGGAAAGTATTTTTGCGAGCTCGTCATTCCGCTGAAAAGTTCGATTTTGGAAAACGCGTATTATTCCACCGAAATCGAAATCGACAATTCTTCGAACGCGCAGGCTCGCTTGGTGCGAAAGCCAATCACCGAAAGGCAGACGAACGATGTCTATTATGTCTATGTCGGACCGCGCGCCGAAAAGGATTTGCGCCTTTACGCCAATGCCGAAACTAACGGCTGGAATTTGAGCGGCTACCGCCTGACGGACGCGATGGATTCGGGCGGATTTTTGGGATGGCTTGAAACAATCTTGAAATGGGTTTTGGAATTGGTCTACAAAATCGTGCCGAACTGGGGCGTGAGCATCATCATTCTTACGCTGATTTTGCGGCTCGCGCTTTTTCCGCTTTCAATCAAGGCTTCCGTGGGCACGACGAAAATGCAGGAGCTTCAGCCGAGGATGCAGGCGATTCAGGCGAAGTACAAGGACAATCCGCAGAAAATGCAGGCCGAAACCGCCAAGCTTTATCAGGAAGTAGGCTACAATCCGATGTCGGGCTGTCTTCCGATGATTTTGCAGATGATGTGCCTTTTCGCGATGTACAATTTGTTCAACAATTATTTTGAATTCCGTGGCGCGAGTTTCATCAAAGGCTGGATTGACGACCTTTCCGCCGGCGACAGCATTTATATGCTCAAATTTAATTTGCCGCTTTTGCGAAGCAATCACATTCGCATTCTTCCGGTGATTTATCTTGTCTCGCAATTGTTTTATGGAAAAATCACGCAAGTCGGCGGCACCGCCACGGCCGCGCAGAATTCCACGCAGATGAAATTCATGACTTACGGTCTGCCGATTTTGTTTTTCTTCATTCTTTACAACACGCCGAGCGGATTGATTTTGTTTTGGACGATGAGCAACATTTTGCAAATGCTTCAACAGATTTTTATCAACAAATCTAGGGCGAAAGAGAAGAACGCCGCCGCGCAGAAAAATGTTGTAAAAATGAAAGGAAAAAAATAAATTTTTGGCAATGAGTTTGCGTTGCAAACTTTTCATACATTTGCGCTAATATGCGCACAAAGCCGGCGAAAAGATTTCACCGTGGCTTTACAGGAGAAAAGAAATGACTTATGAATACGAAGGAAAAACCGAAAAGGAGGCCATCGAAAAGGCCGCGCAGGAATTGGGCTTGGAACGCGATCAATTTGACGTGGAAATTTTGGAAACTCAAAAAAATTCGCTTTTCAAAAAAGGCTTCGTAAAAATTCGCGTCCACACTGAAGGAAACACGCCGAACGCCGCCGCGCCGCAAAACGAGCATCCTTCAGAAAGTCGCGCGCCGAGAAAAAGCGTCGCGAATCCGATTCCGCAGGATGAATTCGAGCAAAAGCTCACGACATTCATCACTGAAGTGATTTCTAAAATGGGCTATTCCGCAAATGTGGAAATTATGTTCCGCGAAGAGCGCAAAATCGGGCTGAAAATTCAGTCGGAAAGTTCTTCGATTTTGATTGGACGCAAAGGAAAAAATTTGGACGCGCTTCAGCTTTTGCTCAACGTTTACGCCGGACATCTCGGCCGCGAAAATGTGCGCGTGATTTTGGACACGGAAAGTTATCGAATCCGTCGCGAGGAGTCTTTGGTGCGACTCGCCTACACTACCGCCGACAAAGTTCGCTCGTACCGAAAATCGATTTTGCTTGAGCCGATGAATCCGTTCGAACGTCGCCTCATTCACACCACGCTCAACGACATTCCAGACATTGAAACCAAATCCGAAGGCGATGGTTTATATAAACAGGTGCGCGTGATTTTCAAAGGAGTTTGAAAACCGAATTTGGTTTACAAGGAAATTCGATGAAGTCTTTTTTTGAAGGAAAGAAATTTGCCGCGAAAACGCAAAAAAAGTCATTGCGAGCGAATCGAAACAATCTATTTATCAATATGGATTACCGCGACCGCCGAAGACGATTTCGCAATGACAAAATGGCGAAGATTTTTTTCATGTTGGCGCTTTTTATTTTCGCAGAAAATTTTTTTGCGAAAAATTCGTTCGCCGAAAATTTGGAACGGCAAAAAATTCTTTCGGAGCAAGTTGAGGAGAGACTTTTGAAAAACGGCGAAATTTCGCACATTTTTTCTGAAAACGATTTCGAAGCAAAATTCGTTCCACAAACTGAATTCGCGAAAACGATAAGAAATTTCGTCTTTGGAAAAATCGCGCCTGAAAAAATGGGATTTGCCGCAGAAAAATTGTATCGTTTGCAAAAATCCGAAATCGAAAGCAAAAATTCTGCCGTGCTTGACACGCGCGCGGTTTCGAAAATTATGCGCTCAATTTCAAAAATGCAGGGAATGCAATATTTTTCCCGTTCGCGAAAATCTTGGGACGAACTTTATTCGCAGGCTTTTCGCGTGGAAAATCCCGATTCGAAAAATTTTTCTGCCGTGCCCGATTTGCTCGATTTGAACGAAGACGATGCAAACGGCGAGGAAATTTTCGCGTTTTTGAACGACCACACTTTTGGCGAAAGCGTCTACAAAATTTCCTACAAGCAAAATCAAAACGAACTTTTGATGCTTATGGAAAATGTTTCCGCGCTGAGTTACGGTCCCGTCAAGGCCGTAAAGCCCGGCGATTTTAAGATGTGCGTTTGCGTCATTGACTGTGGCGATGAGTTTTTGTTTTACATCGGAAACTACACGGAATTCAAAATGATTTCCGCTTTGAAAAAACGCCTGAACAATTCGTTCGAAGCGCGGCTCGAAGCGATTTACAATTGGTTCAAAAATCAATTTTGAAATTGGAATTTAAATTTCAAATGGGAAAATAATATACCATATACCCGTATATGGTATATGGAGGAAAAATGAAAAGGAATCTTTTTGGCGCGATTTTCGCGTTTGCTGTTTTGGCAAGCGGATGCGCGCAAGACAAATCAAAATCAATGGAGAAAAAAACGATGGATGCGTTGAATGGAAAGGAAGGCGTTTTCGCCGTGCTCAAATTGCCGAAGGGCGAGGTCGCGCTGGAATTGTATTACAAGGACACGCCGCTTACTGTGGTGAATTTCGTCGGTCTTGCGGAAGGCACGCTTGACGCGGCGAAAGGCAAGCCGTTTTATGACGGATTGAAATTTCATCGAGTAATCAGCAAGGCAAACGGCGACGAGCAGGATTTTATGATTCAAGGCGGCGACCCGGAGGGAACTGGACGCGGCGGGCCAGGCTATCGATTTGCTGATGAAATCTTGGAAAAATATACGTTCGCAAAGCCGGGAGTTTTGGCGATGGCGAATGCGGGACCGGGCACGAACGGAAGCCAGTTTTTCATAACGATTGCGCCCACCACTTGGCTCAACGGAAATCATACGATTTTTGGAAAAGTCATCAGCGGACAGGACATCGTAGACGCGACGAAGCAAGGCGATGTAATCGAAAAGGTTACAATTGTTCGGCAAGGCGCGGATGCCGAGGCGTTCAAGGCGACTCAGGCGGATTTTGATGCCGCCGCAAAAAACGCGGACGAAAACGCTCGTGCCGCCAAAGAAAAAAAATATGAAACGCAAATCAAGCTCATTGAAAAAAAATGGCCTGGTTGCGAAAAAGATTCGAACGGAATTTTTTATAAAGTCACGAAAGAAGGCAAAGGCGAAATTTGCGGGGCTAGAAAAAATGTCGCCGTTCATTACAAAGGATTTTTGCTCAATGGCGATGTCTTCGACCAATCCGAAGGGCGCGGGCCGCTCGAATTTTCGACTGGAGCCGGACAAATGATTCCGGGATTTGACGCGATGGTTCAGCAAATGAAACTCGGTGAAAAGCGCACGATTCTTTTGCCGCCCGACATGCATTACGGCGAGCGCGGCTATCCTGGCGTGATTCCCGCGAACAGTTACATCGGATTTGACGTAGAACTTATTTCAATAAAATAATTTGAAAATGCGCCGAAGAAATTCGGCGCGTTTTTTTGACAAGCCGATATGGACAAAAAAAATTTCATCGCGCAAAAAAAATTCATTCAAGATTTTTTCGCCCGCGTGGACGACGAAGTTGAATGTGTCGAAATGTGCGAACTTCGCGCGAGCGGCGATTCGCTTTCGAAAATGCATCTTGCCTTGAACGGCGGCGAAGGCATTTGGGGAATGATTGTCATTTGCAAAAAAAGCGTTTACTTTTACGCGCCGCGTCGTTCGCTCGCATTGATGGCGATGATTCATTTTGGTGGCGACGAAGCGGAAATTGAAGAGCAAATTTTTTGTTTCAACAATTTGCAAGATTTGAAATTTATCGCAAGTCCAAAAAAATGGTTTCAAATTTTTTCGCAAGAAAAAATCGAATTTTCATTTTTGCAAGAAGGCAGGCGCGTTTGTGGAGAATTTTTCCTTTCAAAAAACGCAATTGAAATTCTCATAAAAATTCGCGCCACGCTGAATTTGTAGCGAGCAAAATATGCCGAAGATTTTTGACATTACGATTTTGTGCAAAGTTGTCGACAATTTCGGCGACATCGGCTTTGTCTACCGCCTTTCAAAAAATTTGCGAAAAATAAATCCGCATTACAAAATCCGCCTTGTCGTCAACGATTTGTGCGCGTTCCAAAAAATCGCGCCGGAAATCAAATTGAATTTGGCACACCAAAATTTTCGCGGAATGAAAATTTTCGACTCGAATGCGAGAGAAATTTGTAAGGCAGAATTTTCGGAAAATCCGCCGCGAATGATTTTAGAATGTTTTCAATGCGGTCGCCCGGAATGGTTGGACGAAATTTTGTTCAGTGAAAATTCGGCACAATCGCAAGAAAAAATTTGCGATAAAAAAATCGGCGGAAATTTCGCTTGCGATAAAGATAAATCGAATGACGAAAAAAAATTCCAAATCGTCAATATCGACTATTTGACCGCTGAGGATTATGCCGAAGAATTTCATTGTCTGAAATCCGCCACGCGAAGCGCGTTTGTGAAAAAAGTGAATTTCATGCCCGGATTTACCGCGAAAACCGGAGGCTTGATTTTGGATGAACCTTTTTTGGGAAATTTTCGCACGGATTTTGGAAAAAAGTCAAACGCGAAAAATTGCGAAAATTTAGCTTGCGATAAAAAAATATCGCAAATTCCTGACGCATTATCGCAACCTTCCAGACTTTTATCGCAAAAAATTTTGATTTTTTCTTATCGAAAAAATTTTTCGCCGATAATTCGCGCTTTTTCTAAAATTTGCGATAAAAATTTATCGCAAATTGAAATATTTTTATCGCAAGGCGTGGGAAAAGAACGTTTTTTGGAAATTTATCGCAAATTTTGCGATTTTCGCGAATTTAATTTATCGCAAATCCGACTTAACGAACTTGAATTTTTGTCGCAAGAAGATTGGGATGAAATGCTTTTGCAAATGGACGTGCTTTTTGTTCGCGGCGAAGATTCGCTTGCGCGCGCTTGCCTTTGCGGGAAGCCGTTCATTTGGAACGCCTATCCGCAAGAAACGCCGCAGGACAAAAATTATCATTTGGTAAAAGTTCGCGCGCTTTTGGAAAAAATGCGCCCACATTTTTTGGAAAATGAATTTGCGATAATCGAAAAATTTTGGATTTTGTACAATCGCGACGCTTGCGATATTTCCGACGAAGCGAATTTGGAAAACGCGTGCTTTGAATTTTTATCGCAAGCCCAAAATTTCAAAAGCGGCTTTGAAAAATTTTCGCAAAGCCTTTTTGCGCTTGGAAATTTTTCGGAAAAATTGGATGCGTTCATTCAGCGTTTGTGAAACCCTTGCGATAAAATCGACAGAAAAGTTATATTTGTCGGACTTGTTTTGCTATGATTTTTTTTTAATCCCGAAATTTATTATACTGACTTATGTAAAAATTTGTCGCAAATTTTGAAGATGATGGCAAATGAATTTTTACTTGCGTTTCTGAAAAATTCGTGGTATAATTATTCTCGACTTTTTAATAGGAGGAAATCATGATTTTCAAAAATTTTCAAGACGAAAAAATTTCTGCACTTGGATTTGGCGCAATGAGACTTCCTTGCGCGAACGGAAAAATTGACGAAGCCGCCGTCGCGAAAATGGTGAAAACTGCGATGGATTCCGGCATAAATTATTACGACACGGCTTGGGGCTATCATGACGGAAATTCGGAATTGGTGATAGGAAAAACGCTCGTCGAATATCCGCGCGAAAAATTTTTTTTGGCTTCGAAATTTCCTGGCTATGATTTGGCGAATATGCCCAAGATAAAAGAAATTTTTGAAAAGCAGCTCCAAAAATGCCGCGTGGATTTTTTTGATTTTTATCTTTTTCACAATGTCTGCGAGATGAACATCAATGAATATCTTGATCCGAAATTCGGCATTTATGATTTTTTGATTGAGCAAAAGAAAAATGGGCGCATAAAGCATTTGGGATTTTCTTGCCACGGCGAACTTGATGTTTTGGAACGATTTTTGGAAGCGTATGGAAAAGACATGGAATTTTGTCAATTGCAAATAAATTGGCTTGACTGGACATTCCAGCACGGAAAGGAAAAAGTCGCGCTTTTGCAAAAATACAAAATTCCGCTTTGGGTGATGGAGCCGTTGCGCGGAGGAAGTCTTTGCAAACTGCCTGAAGCCGCCGAAACAAAATTGGGCACGCTTCGGCCGAACGAAAGTGCGGCGGCGTGGGCGTTTCGGTTTTTGCAAGGAATCGGCGCGACCGTGATTTTAAGCGGAATGTCGAACCAAGAACAATTGGAACAAAACATCGCGACTTTCGCGGAAGACAAGCCGCTCAATGAAACGGAAGAAAAGACGCTCGCGCAAATTGCGAAAGATTGGCTTTCGGCGGATCAGATTCCGTGCACGGCTTGCCGATATTGCACTTCGCATTGTCCGAAAAACCTTGACATTCCGAAAATCATTTCGCTTTACAACGAGCATAATTTTACTGTCGCGGGCGGGCAATGGGATTTTATTTCGCCGATGTATTTTTCGGGACAGCCGAAAGAAGCGCATCCTTCGAATTGCGTTTCGTGCCGTTCATGCGAAAAAGTTTGTCCGCAGCAAATTAACATTGCGGACGTGATGTCCGCCTTCGCGAAAATTGTGGGATAAAAAAATGGTGAGTTTTGAAAGCGATTACATTGAAGGCGCGCATCCAGAAATTTTGCGGCGGCTTTCGGAAACAAATTTCGTTCAGGCTTCAGGATACGGACACGATGAATTTTGTGATTCGGCGAAATCAAAAATTCGGGCGGCATGTGATTGTCCCGAGGCGCAGATTCAATTTATATGCGGCGGCACGCAAACTAATCAAATCGTAATTTCTACGATGCTAAAACCTTTCGAAGGCGTGATTGCGGCGAGCAGCGGACATGTCAACACGCACGAAGCGGGCGCGATAGAATTTACTGGGTACAAAGTTTTGACGATTCCAGAGCACAAAGGAAAAATTTTTGCGAGCGATTTGGAAAATTTTCTTGATGAATTTTTTGCCGATGAAAATCGCGAGCACGAAATTTTTCCCGGAATGGTCTACATTTCGCATCCCACAGAATATGGCACGATTTATTCGAAGTCGGAATTGAAGGAAATTCGCGCGACATGCGATAAATATAATCTGCCGATTTTTATGGACGGCGCGCGGCTGGGCTATGCGCTTTGTGCGAAAAACGCCGATTTGGATTTGGCAGACATCGCGCGGCTTTGCGATGTGTTTTACATTGGCGGAACGAAATGCGGCGCGCTTTGCGGCGAAGCGATTGTCTTTACGCGCGGAAATATGCCGGAGCATTTTGAAAATCTCGTGAAAAAGCACGGCGCGCTTTTGGCGAAAGGTCGGCTTTTGGGAATTCAATTTGACGCGCTTTTTTCGGAGAAAAATTCTGGCGGAAAAGATTTGCTTTATTTTGAATGTGCCAAAAATGCGATTGAGACTGCGGAAATTTTGAAAACCGCGCTCAAAGAAAAAGGCTGCGAATTTTTCATCGACTCGCCGACAAACCAACAATTCGTGATTTTGGAAAATTCAAAAATTGAAAATTTGAAAAAAAATGTCGCGTTCAGTTTTTGGCAAAAATTCGATTCGACTCGCACGGTCGTTCGCTTTGCTACGAGTTGGGCGACGAAAAAAGAAAATGTTCAAAAACTTGTTGATTTTTTGTAGTTATATGCTTATAATTAAAATATGGAATTGGGAACGACAAATCCGTCTGAACACGAGAACTTGATTGTCTGGGAAGATCGCTTTTTGATTGGAATTCCAATTATTGACGATGAACACAAGTATCTTGTGAAATTGTGCAACGCGCTTTACAAAGCGGTGATGCTGGGCAACAACGCAGTGCGAAAAGGTGCCGTCAGCATTGCGCTCAGAGAATGCACGGATTATGTGAAGATTCATTTCGCCCATGAAGAAAAATTGATGCAAGTGTGCGGCTACAAAGATTTCGACATGCACAAAATGGAACATGCGGAATTCGCGAAAACTATTTTGGAAAAATCCAAGAATTTTGAAAAAGAAACGTTTCATTCATCGACAGAATTTGTGAGATTTTTGTACGATTGGATTCTTTCGCACATCACGCACACGGACAGACTCTATGTCGACGATTTGAAAGCATATTTGGGAAAAAAATAAAATTTTTCCGCGAAAAAATTCTCGCGCTATTCCAACTCATTTTTTACTTTGCAAAAATTCTCTCCTCATAAAAAATACTGTTTTTAAAAAACTTATTGAAATTTTTTTGCGAAGTGCTATAATTGAAACTATGGAAATGAAGACAGTTAAATTGCCAGAAAACGACAACCTGATTGTTTGGGAAGATCGTTTTGCGATTGGAATTCCGGTCATCGACGGCGAGCATAAGCGGCTTGTCGGATTGTGCAACAAACTTTACAAGGCGATTATGTCGAGCAAAAGTTCGGGGCGAAAGGATGCTGTTCGTGTCGCGCTCAAAGAGTGCGCGGATTATGTTCGGACTCATTTTTCCAACGAAGAAAAATTGATGCAAGTGTGTGGCTACAAAAATTTCGAAACGCATAAAAGGACTCACGCGGAATTCACGAAAAAGGTTTTGGAAAAATGCCAAAATTTTGAAAATGAAACGTTCGCTTCGTCTTTGGAATTCGTAAAATTTTTGTACGATTGGATTCTCTCGCACATCGCGCACACTGACACGCTTTATGTCGGCGACTTGAAAGCGTATTTGGGAAAAAAATAAATTGGACGGCGACGACGCGTTGCAAAAAGTTTTGCGTGCATTTGAAAAATTCTACACGATAAAAACGTGCGATGTTGACGCGCCGTTTTGTGCGCTTGCGGAATTCCATGCGCACGGCGAACAATTTTTTTTGACAAAGGCGGCGAAGGTCGCGGACATCGATACGAACGAATATGTTTTTTTCGCGCGGGAAAAATTTCTTGATGCGGCGAATCTTGCGGATTTGGCGGAGACGGCTTGGGCGCGCGGCTTGCGTTTTGTGAAGCCATATTTCGGGCACAAGAATTCCGATGTTTCGCTCGTGATTCTTGCCGAGGAATCCGACTCTGCCGCGAAAAATTTTGTGCGGAAATTGCATCGATACAAATCGTACAAATTCGGAATGTATGGATGGAGCGCGTTTTGCGTTTCGTTTTGCGATTTTTCTTCGCGGAAAATTTTTTCGAATGCGCGCGGTGAAAATTTGAAAAAAAATTTGCAAAAGATTTTGTTTTAAATAAAAATTGATTTTATGCCATTTGAGCGGAATGATATGATGATTTGAAATTGTTTTTAATCTACGAATTTGCAAAGCAACGTCGTTGCTACAATTCGCAAAAAAAATTCGCGCTTTGTTTTGAGGCGCAAAAAGAGGAAAAAATGACACCTTTATTGATTGTTATCACGGCGATTGTCGTCTTGTTTTGCGGCTATGTTTTTTATGGCTCGTGGCTTGCAAAGCAATGGGGAATTGACCCGACTAAAAAAACGCCCGCTGAGGAAATGGGCGACGGAGTGGACTATGTGGCGGCGAAGCCTGCCGTTTTGATGGGACACCATTTTTCTTCGATTGCGGGCGCAGGTCCGATCAACGGTCCGATTCAGGCGGCCGTGTTCGGATGGGTTCCTGTTTTCCTTTGGTGCTTGCTGGGCGGAATCTTTTTCGGCGGCTTGCAGGATTTCGGCTCGCTGTTCGCTTCGATACGGCACGGCGGAAAATCGGTCGGAGAAATCATCAAAGATTCGATGGGAAATCGTTCCAAAAAGTTGTTCATCATTTTTACGCTTTTGGTTTTGATTTTGGTCATCGCGAGTTTCGTGAACGTCGTCGCCGCGACTTTTTTCACGGCGGTGGACGCGCATCAATTTGGAATAGTCGCAAATCCGAACGGCAATCAAACCACGGCGATGGTTTCGGTTTTGTTCATTGTGCTCGCAATCGTTTACGGAATTCTCACGAACCGGTTCGGAATGAAGACGCTTCCGGCGACAATCATCGGAATTTGCGGAATCGTCATTTCGATTTTAATCGGCTTGAATTTCGGGCTTGCGCTCGGACGCACCACTTGGATTGTTTTGATTGGTGTTTACATTACGATTGCCTCGCTTGTGCCGGTTTGGATTTTGCTTCAGCCGCGGGATTATCTTTCTTCGTTCCTTTTGTACTTTATGATGCTTTTGGCTTTCGTGGGAATTATTTTTTCCGCGATTACAGGAAGCGCGCATTTCGCTTTGCCCGCATTCACCGGATGGACGACGAAAATCGGAACACTTTTTCCCGCGCTTTTTATCACGGTGGCTTGCGGCGCGTGCTCGGGCTTCCATTCGCTCATCGCTTCGGGAACGACATCAAAACAATTGGACAGCGAAAAAAATGCCAAGGCGATTGGCTATGGCTCGATGCTGATTGAATCTTTGCTCGGCGTGATTTCGTTGATTGCGGTCGGCGTTGTTTCAAATGAATTCATCAAGGACGGCGGATTTACCGGCGCGCCTCCAGTGGCGTTCGCCCGCGGCATTTCCAAGTTGTTCGGATTTTTGGACAACACGAATGCAATTTACGCGCTGCTCACGCTTTCGGTTTCCGTGTTCGCGCTCACTTCGCTTGATACGGGAACTCGTTTGAGCCGATTTATGTTCACCGAACTTTTCTTGAAGGAAGACGAAAAGAATTGGCACGAAGCGAAAAATCCTGTTCGCAAGGTTTTGGCGTTTCCGTTCACAGGAACGATAATTATGGTCGTGATTGGATGCGTTTTCGGTGGATTGAGCTTGAGCCAAATTTGGGGACTGTTCGGCGCGGCAAACCAACTTCTCGCAGGACTCGCGCTGATGGCTGTGGCGGCGTGGCTGATGAATGTCGGCAAGAACAACAAGATGTTCGCGATTCCGACCGCGTTCATGCTTTGCGCGACAATCACGCAGCTCGTGCTCACTGTGCGAAACAAAATCATGGCGATGATGGCAGGCGCGCAAGGCGCGTTTCATTGGGGCAACTGGTTCCAGCTGATTTTCGCGGCGGCGATGACGGTTCTTGCAATCGTTTTGATTGTGGAAGGAATCCGCACTTTTATGAAACATAAGAAATAAAAAAAATTGAGCCGCGCTTTGCGCGGCTATTGTTTTTTGAACATTAAAATGTAGCGACTTGGCTTATAGCCGCTACATTTAATCCGAGTTTTCGTTTCGCTAAAAAACTCGTTTATTGGACTAAAATGATAGGTAAAACCGAGTCGTTAATGTTAATTTGATTTTTCAGCGAAAGCTCACTTCATCATACTTGCTCGCTTGCGTTTTTGCGAGAACATTGCCTTTCTCTTGACATTAAAAATTTTTTCTGCGAAAATGTTTTTATGAATGAAATTGAATTTTACAAAAAAACGAGTTGTTTTACTGACTTGGGACTTTACAAAAATTTTGCGATAAACTTGCCGAACGACATTCGCGAACTTTGCCTTTTGCAACGCCATCAGATAATTCATCCGGTTGCGATAATCAGGGCGCGGGCGGACAAAAACGCTTTCGACGAATTTTCAAAATTCCACGGCGACATTTCGCAAATTCCGTTTGACCGTCTGCTTTTTGAAAACGAGCGTTTTCCGACCGCGCTTGCGATTTTGGCGGAATTGCTCCGCCGCGAAAACGAATATTCTTGCGATAGAAAAATCCAAAACAAAATGCATCTCACTTGCCGAGAGCAGGCGATTCTTTTGGCGGCGATTTTGAAGGCGAAAGGAATTCCTGCCAGAGTGCGAAGCGGATTCGCGCCTTATATTTCGGGCGACGGCGTTTTCCACGACCATTGGATTTGCGAAAGATTTTGCGATAAAGAAAATCGATGGATTTTGACGGATGCGGATTGTTGCGCTGAAAATTTGGATTTTGATTTTGCCGACATCCCTTGCGATAAATTTCTTTTTGGCGCGCAATCTTATTTGAAAATCCGCAACAAAGAAATGTGCGATAGCGCGCTTGAATTTGCGTCTGTTCCGCCGACGCACGGAATGCGCGCCGCGCTGCAATCGCTTTTTTACGATTTGCATTCACTGATGAACGATGAGATTTTCTTTTGGCATTCGCCACGATACATTGTCGAAAAGAATTTCGATTTATCGCAAGCGGAATTCGAGGAACTGGATTTTATCGCAAGTTTGATGCTCGAGCCGAGCAAAAACTTTGAAAAAATTTGCGATATTTGGGAAAATACGCCGAAATTTCGGATTCTTTCCGGCGGATTCAACTGATTTGCGATAATTTTACAGAATTTGCGATAAAGTTATCGCAAATCGTTATGCAAAAAAATTATTTTATCGCAACTTGCGATAAAATGCGAAATTCAAAAATTGTGATATTTAAGATTGTCGCGCCACATTCGTGACAATCTTAAACATGGTTTTTATTTCCCTTTCTTTATAAGCGCGTCAATCTCGGACACTTCGGGCATCGACATGAGCGCGCCTTTTTTCGTCGTAATCAAAGACGATGCGGCGTTCGCGAATGTAATCGCATCTTCAAGTTTTTCTTTCGAAAAATCGTAGCCGCTTTCCAAAATGAAATGGAGAACGCATGCGCAAAATGTGTCGCCCGCGCCAGTCGTGTCGATTGTCTTTACGCTTGTGAATGTCGGTCTCTCAATGCGGAAGTGCGCGTCTTCGCAATCGTAAAACGCTTCGCAGCCTTTTTTGCCTTTTGTTACTGTCATCAGCCGAATTGGAAATTCTGATTTGATTTTGTCCACGCCTTTTTGAATCTCGTTTTCGCCTGTCACGAATTCAAGTTCTTCTTCGGAAATTTTCAAGATGTCGCATTTTGAAATTCCGAACAAAATTTTTTCTTTCGCAAGATTTTCCGCACTCCACAAATTCATTCGCAAATTCGGATCGAACGATTTTAAAACGCCATGTTTTTCCGCAAATGAAATCGCCGCTTCCGTGGCTTCTGCCGCGCAAGGATTCGTCATGCTCAAAGAACCGAAATGCAATATTTTCGACGAAGCGATAATTTCTTCGCTCACTTCGGATTTTTCGAGGCTCGCGTCCGCGCCAGGATTTCGGTAAAATGAAAAACTTCTGTCGCCGCCAGAATCTGTGTGGACGAATGCGAGCGTAGTTTTTTCTGTTTTTGACTTGACCAAATTTTCCGTGTCGATTCCAACGGACTTGATTTTCTCTTCAAGCATTTCGCCGAAAAAATCCGCGCCGACTTTTCCGATGAATGCGGTTTTTCTTCCGAGTTTGGAAAGCATCGCGAGGACGTTGCACGGCGCGCCGCCGGCGTTCGCTTCAAAAGTCCAATTGTCGCGTTCTGAAATCTCGCCTTGCGTGAAGTCAACCAAAAGTTCTCCGAGCGCAACCACATCAAATTTTTTTTCCATAATTTTCCTCCGATAATAAAAAGTCAAGAATGTAAATCATAAAATTTCATTGAGCGAAAATTTCACATCGTTATAAAATGTCGATGAAAGCGCGAGCGAATTTTCTTCGCTTGAAATGAAAAAAGTGTTCGTAAAAACTTTTTCTCCGCCGTTGATAAAAATTTCCACGGAACTCGTGTCAATCAGGCAAAGTAAATTCAATTCGCCGTTTTCATCAAGTTCGACGCGAATGCTTTTTTTGTTCATCGAGCCGCCGCCTTTAATCGTGTTTTCGCGGTTGAAAGAAAGTTGTATTTTCTCGCCGTCAAATTCAAAAAACGCGAATTGTTTTTCGCCGCCGATTTTGACGTTGAGCTTTTCGCTTTCGCCACGCTTGGGAACGATTTTCAATTTCATCGCGCAATGCCGCAAAGCAAATTTTTTTTCGCCGGAAATTTTTCCGCTGATTTCTTTTCCAAAAAAATCCTTGAGTTCGCGGACTGGAGTTTGAAACAACTTTCCGTTTTCGATTTTCAGTTCGCGCGGAAAAGTCATCATTCCCGACCACAGATAATTTTGCGGCGTGTTGTACGAATCCCAATTTTGCATCCACGCAATCATAATTCTTCTGCCGGAAGAATCCTGCATTGTCTGCGCCGCGTAAAAATCCATTCCCAAATCGAGCATCGTAAAATCGGAATTTTCGCGCACGAATTTGCATTCGTCCTTTTTGAATTCTCCGAGAAAATAAACGGTATTATTGCCTTTGTTGAAGCCGCCTTTTTCTTCGGCTTGCATTTCCTGCGGAGAAACGATGAAGACGGTTTTTCCGCCGAGCGAAAAAATGTCGGGACATTCCCACATCGCGCTTCGCGAAGTTTTTTCTTCGTCCGCGATTCCGAGAAAATTCCATTTCTCAAAATTCGCAGATTCAAAAATTACCAACGCGCCGCGTCCGTCTTTTTTCTTGAGCACGGCGGCAAGAAAAAATTTTTCGCCGTCGCGCCAAATTTTCGGATCGCGAAAATGTTCGGCATCGTATTCAAAAGGAATGTCTCCCGTCGTCAATATCGGATTGAATTTTGACTTCACGAATTCATTTCCGTCAAAAAATGCGACACATTGATTTTGAATTGTGGAATCTGCTTTTTTTGAAACACCTGTGTATGCGACGTAAAGTTTTCCGTCTTGCTCAATCGCGCTTCCAGAAAAGCATCCTTCGCAATCGGCCTGTGAATCAGGCGCAAGCGCGGGCGAAAGATGTTTCCATTTTACGAGATTTTTTGACGAAGCGTGACACCAATGCATCGGTCCCCATTGCGTTGAATATGGATGCCATTGTGCGAACAAATGGAATTCGCCTTTGAAAAAACAAAATCCATTCGGATCGTTTATCCAGCCGCACGGAGATGAAAAATGAAAGCGCGGCAAACGTTTTTTTTGCTCTTCGCTCGATGCGATTTGCGACTGGATTTCCGCCATTCGCTTTTTTGCCAATTCCAATTTTTCAGACATTTCTTACCTCAACCTTTCACCGCAGACGATGCGACTGATTCCATAAAATGTCTTTGGAAGAACAAGAACAAAATCAAAACTGGAAGCAACATCACGACCGAAGCCGCCATAAGTTGATCCCAATAAATTTCTCCGCCTGAAGCAGTGAAAGATGAAAGAGAGACGGCGATCGGGCGAACCGTTTCCTCGGTGGTAACGAGCAGCGGCCAAAGATACTGATTCCACATATCCATTCCCTGAAGTATGCATATTGTAATTATCGGCGCGGAATTCATCGGAAGATAGACACTTTTAAAAGTTCGCCAAAAAGACGCGCCTTCAAGTTCGCACGCTTCGCCCAACGAATCCGGCACTGCCTTGAAATTTTGGTAGAACAAAAAAATGTAAAGCGGGCTTGCGATAAACGGCAAGATTTGCACAGCATAAGTGTCGGTGATTCCCCATCTTGTCACTTGGTACATCAGCGGAAGCATAATCGATTCCATCGGGATGATGTACAGTGAAAGAATTATCACAAGCAGGATTTTTTGGAATTTCAATTTGCCTCGGCAAATCGCGTATCCCGCCATCGAAGAAACGAAAATCGTCAGAAGAACCGTACAAGTAAGCACGATGATAGAATTGATGAACGCCCGCCCGAAATTTTGAACGGACTCGAACAAAACTTCGCGGTAATTGTTGAGACTCGGATGCGTCACGAAAAACGCGCGGAACGAGCCCATGTCGCGCATGATTTCGTAACGGTCGTCTTTGAGCGATGCGACGAACATCAAAAAAATCGGTGCGATGATTATAATTCCTGCGAGCGCGACGATGACGCTTTTGCAGATTTCGCTTTTTTTGTTCCTTACCATAATTATATCTCCTATAAAAAGTCAAGAGCGAGTTTTAACTGTCCTGTTTTTTGTTCAGCAACGCGTTCTGTATCAAGAAAATTATCAAAATCAAAATGAACAGTATGACTGACGCTGCCGAAGAATATCCTATTTTTTGCGCCTCGAAGCCTTTCGTGTAAATGTAGTTCACCAAAGTGTTCGTCGCTCCGTTCGGACCGCCTTTCGTCATTATGTTTATCTGGGTGAAAAGTTTCAAAGCCTGAATCGTCGTGACAATCAGCACGAGCACATTTGTTTCACGCAGCGATGGAAATGTTATGCTCCAAAATTGCTGCATCGGGTTTGCGCCGTCAATGCTCGCCGCCTCGTAAATAGATTTGGGAATGCTTTGAAGTCCGCCCAAATAAATTATCATTTGAAATCCGAACGCCTGCCAAGCCGAAAGGAAAACTATTGAAGGCATCGCCCATTTTTCGTTTCCGAGCCAATCAATCGGCTTTAATCCAAGTGAATTGAAAACGATGTTCATGATTCCTTCCGGATACTGATACATACTTCGCCAAATCATCGCGACTATTACCATCGGCGTGATGTAAGGCAAAAAGAAAAGTCCTCGAAGCCATCCTTTTCCGTAAGTGACTCTGTTCAAAACGTTCGCCATAAAAAGCGCGAAGCCGCATTGCAACGGAATTACCATAACCGTAAAAAGAACGACATTTTTGAACGCCTGCCAAAATTCTTTGTCGCGAAGAATTTCGACATAATTTCTGAACCAAATGAATTTCGGCGAAACCGGTCCTTGTATAAGTTTTTGGTTTGTCAAAGAAAGTTTGAATCCTTCAAAAAATGGAATCACCATAAACAATACGAGAAGGCAGATTGCCGGAACAATCATCAAAATTTCTTGGGCGATGTTTTTTTCGGGCAAACGAATCGCTTTTTCTTTCATGTCATACTCCTATAAAAAATTGGGCAAGCCGCAACGCGACCGCGCAAACGTGAGTCGACGATGCCGAGTCATTTGTGCGGCAGTCATCTTCCCAAATTATTTTTTTCAATTTTTCCGAATGGCGGATAGCCGTCGTTGTCCATGATGTCCACATCGATTGTCTTTGCGGCTTTGTCCAACGCCGCCTTTATGTCGCCGCCATTTAGCGCGGTTTCAATCGCGTTCGCCACTTCAATCGTGATGATTGGATAAGCGGGATGGGCGGGGCGTTCGACGGCGCATTCCGACTGCGCGTAGGCAATCGCCATTTTATCTTCGTCCATATAATCTTCGCAAGTCGCCGCGAAAGATTTCAGCGCGGGATACGCTCCAGTCGCCTTGAAGTCATCCAAAAATTGCCTGTCCTTCATCATATACGACAGCAGTTTTCCGGCGGCTTCCTTGTTTTTGGAAGTGGCGGAAATTCCCCAAACCCAAGTGCCGTTCGGACTGACAGTGCCGCGCCCGAAATTCGGAAGCGGAATCGCCACTACGTCATTTCCCATCGAAGCCGCGTAGGTCGCGTAAGACCAGTTTCCGTTCCAGGAAATCGCCGTCTGCCTTTTTTCATTGTAGAACGTGTTGTCGCCCGCGCTCTTCGGAACAATCCAGCCGTTCGCGTTCCATTTTTTAAAGTATTCCAAAACCTTTACATTTTCCGGCGAATTCAAGGTTCCTTCCGCGAACCAAGTTTTCCTGTTTATGATGTCCGAGCCTGCCGAAACAAACGCTTCGTAAAAAGCGTAAGTGCCCCATTCCGAGCCGGCGATGTTCAGCGACCAGCCGATGTCGAGCGGCCAGCGCACTTCGTCAAGCGCGGCGAGCTTTGAAAGGATTTCGTCAAACTCTTCCACCGTCCAAGAATCCTCGACGCTTTTCGGAATCCTGGCTCCGATTTTTTCAAGATAATTTCTATTCGCGAAAAGCAGCACGGTGGAATCCGTCTGCGCGATGGCATAGCGTTTTCCGTCGATTGGATAAGTGCACTGCGCGATGTTCGAAGGCGTCATGTCGTCAAGCACGTCGGCATCGATATAATCCTCGATGTCTGTCAAAAAACCGCACCAAGCCAAATTCGCCAAAGTGGGTGCGTCCAATTCGAATATATCGGGCAATTTTTTGTTCACGAAATATCCGGCAAGCTTCGAAGTGTACGTGTCGTGCGGCGTATAAAGAAGTCGCACTTTGATTCCGGTTTCCTGCGTAAAGCGTTCCGCGCTTTTCATTATCGCGCTTTGCTCTTTGTCAGAACCTTGAAACATCATGCTGATTCCATCCCACTCTTGCTTGGCGCATGACTGCAAGCCACAGGCGGCAAGAAAAATCAGCATGCCAACTTTTAAAGCATTTTTCATACAACCTCCAAAATAAAAACAAGCAGTCTGAAAGCGCGGTTTTGTAAATTTATGTTACATATTATGTAAACGCTTTCATTATTTACATAATAATCTCATTGTGAATTTTTGTCAAGCATTTTTTTATATTTTTTTTAAGTTTCGCGGATGGAAATTTTCGGCTTTAAGACTATGCTTTCCGCATTTTGCGATGAGGAATTATTTTCAAGCCGCCGCAATAGAATGGAAAAACTGTAGTCCGCGATTTCTTTTAAAGGCTGATGAATTGAAGTCAATTTGGGATAAAGGATTTCGCAGAGCATCGTGTCGTCAAAGCCGACGATGAACAAATCTCGGCCGATTTTTACGTCGACTTCGCGCGCCGCGCAAATCGCGTTGGCGGCATAGATGTCGTTCACGCAAAAAAGGCCAGTCTTTTTGTGCCTCAACCTGTTTTGAATGTAATTGCGCAAAACCATCGCGCCTTGCTCGACCGTTTTGAAATACCAGTCTTGATTTCCGATGACTGTAATCGCTTTTTTCGGAACATTGTTGTCCAGCAAACATTCCCTGAAACCGAAGAATTTTTCATCATCCTCAAGCCCGAAATAGCAAAAATTTTTGCAATTCTTTGCAAGAAGGTATTCCGCCGCCAATGCTCCGCCTTCCACGTGCCTTATTCCCACCGAATCGAGATTTGCGACATTCCGCGTCATTACGACTACGGGAAACGGAACGGATTTCAAAAGCGGAATGGTGTCCGAATGGGCTTTTGTCATCGTTATCAAAAGTCCGTCCGCTTGACGCGCGATGATTTGCTGGATGATGTTTTTTTCCTTTTCAACGTTGCCGTCCGAATTGAAGAAAATCATCGAATAGCCATTTTTTACGCACAATTTTTCAATATAATCGAGAAGTTCGGTAAAATATGGGTTTTTCACATCCGGGAGAACCACGGCGATAAGCTTTGATTTTTTTGCCGCCAAAGTTCTCGCAGATTCATTTGGCCGGAAATTATATTTTTCCGCCAGGGCAAGAATTTTTTCTTTTGTCTTCGGCGAAACTTTCGAACTGTCGCCGAAAACTCTGGAAACTGTGGCGATGGACACGCCCGCCATCTTCGCAATGTCGTTCATCGTTACCGTTTGTGTATACGCTTTCATATTATGAAATAATAATTTTCAAAATTATTTTTGTCAACTATACAGATTGTGCAGACAATGAAATTATTTTTTCAGGCAAAAAACCTAGTTGAAAATGTAACAATTATATGTTATGATAAAGTATGGCGATAAATTTTTATTCACTTGGCGCGGCTGAGGAAGTCACTGGCTCAAAGCATATTCTTGAAGTTGACGGTCGCTCGTATATGATTGACTGCGGTTCGTTTCAGGGCAAGCGAAAAGTGTCCGACGAAAAAAACCGCAGGTTCGATTTTGCCGTGGACAAACTGGAGGCGGTCGCGCTGACGCACGGTCATCTTGACCATTGCGGGCTTCTGCCGCTTTTGGTGAAAAAAGGCTACAATGGAAATATTTATGCCACGCCCGCCACGCGTGATTTGGCGAATCTCGTGATGATGGACAGCGCGAGGATTCAGGCGCGCGACCGCGAATACCTTTCGAAGCAGGCGCGCAAAAAGGGCGAAAAATTCAATTGGCAGCCGCTTTATAAGGAAGCCGACTGCATCAAAGCCGCCAACCAAATGGTGACTGTTTCTTACAACCGAAAACTGTTTGTCGGGCCGAATGTCTCGCTGGAGTTTTTTGACGCGGGACATATTCTCGGCTCGTCGTTCGCATACTTTTGCATGAATGAAAATTCTCCCGAAGAAAAACGAATTCTTTTTACCGGCGATTTGGGACGGCGCAACAAGGCAATCGTGCGCGACCCTTCCACGGATTTTCCTGCGCCGGACTACATCGTCTGCGAGAGCACTTATGGAAACCGCAAGCACGAGGAAAAAGATTTTGCGATGCACGAATTGATTCGGATTGTCCGCAACGCGATTGAAAAAAAAGGCAAAATCATCATTCCATCTTTCGCGATTGAGCGCACGCAGGAATTGATTTATTATTTGCACTTGCTGGTCGACAAAAACAAGATTCCGCGAATCCCGATTTATGTCGATTCTCCGATGGCGACGAACGCCACGAGCATTTTCCGCGTCCATCCGGAATGTTACGATGAGTCGGTTTCCGAAGCGTTCATCAAGCATCATAAAAATCCGTTTGGCTTTGGCGACTTACAGTTTGTTGCGAGCGTGGAAGAATCCAAGTCGCTCAACAAAAAGCAAGGACCGATGATAATTTTGAGCGCGGACGGAATGTGCGAAGCCGGGCGCATTTTGCATCATTTGGCGAACAACATTGACAACGAGAACAACACGATTTTGATTGTGGGCTACATGGCGGAAAACACGCTCGGTCGCAGAATTCTCGAAGGCAACGAAGAAGTGCGAATCATGGGCGACTTCTACAAAGTCCGCGCAAAAGTCGAAACCCTCAACGCGTTCAGCGCGCACGCCGACTACGAGGAAATCGTCGACTGGCTTTCTCGAATCGATACGAGCCGTCTCAAGAAAATTTTCTTGGTACACGGCGAAAAAGACGCGCAGGAATTTCTGACAAATTATTTGGGCGAGCATGGATTCAAAAATGTGCAGGCGACGAAATATGGCGAAACTTATGAATTGTAGGAAAAAATAAAAATAGAGAAAAAATGGAAAGCACAATCGAAGATTTTGAAAATTATTACAATCGCAAATTCCGCAGGACAAGTTCGTTTTGGTCGGGAATCGTTTTTATGCTTGTGGACGCAATCACGCTTTTGCTTTGCATCGGAATCGGGTTTTTCATCGTCAACTTCATAGACCATTCCTTTATAAGTTTTCGCTCGTTCGTGGAATATTACATTTACATTCCCGTGATTTTGGCTGTATTTTACGCGGCTGATTTGTATCCGGGAATTATGTCGTCGCCCGCCGAAGATGTGAAGAGGCTTTGCGTTTGCACGTTTTTCGGATTTTTCGGAATCGCCATGAGCATTTTTGTGGAAGACGCGGACGACAAAGTGGCGATTGCCGTCGCGTTGGTGGTGGCAATTCCGTTCGCTACGATTTTGCTTCCGGGAATGCGCGAAATTACGCGGCGATTTTTCGGCAAATTCAAATTTTGGGGACTGCCGGTCGTAGTGTATTGTTCGGGGAATTCCGGCGACGAAGTTATCGAGAGATTTTTGAAAAATCCGTATTTAGGATATTCGCCCGCGCTCATCGTGAACGACGGCTTTTTCTTGAAAAAAGATTTTTCGGGAATTCCGATTTTCTCGCCGAGCCAAGATTTGGTTCGTGCCATCAAAAAGCGGAAAATAAAAGTTGCCGTCATCGCTGGCTACAAAAGTTCCGCCGATGAAATTATGAAAAATTTTCGTTATACGGTTGTGGTTTCTGACACGCAGAATATGCTGATGAGCGGCGCGCCGCATTTGCGTGACATCGCGGGAATCGTCGGATTTTCGTGCACGCACAACCTTACGAAGAAAACGCATCTCGCTGTAAAACGCATGATTGATTTGGCGATAATTCTCTTTACGCTGCCGCTCGTGCTTCCTGTAAGTTTGATAATTGCTTTGTTTGTAAAAATCACTTCGCCGGGTCCGATTTTGTACGGGCACGTGAGAATCGGGAAAAATCACAAGCAGATAAAATGCTGGAAATTCCGTTCGATGTACAAAGACGCGGACGAAAAGCTCGAGTCGATTTTAAAAGAAAATCCCGAGATGCGCCGTCAATGGGAAAAGGATAGAAAAATCGAAAATGATCCGCGCGTTACGCCGTTCGGAAAATTCATCCGAAAAACAAGTTTGGACGAACTGCCGCAGCTGATAAATATTTTTTTGGGACAGATGAGTTTCGTCGGCCCGCGCCCGGTTACGGAAGGCGAGCTTGTCCGCTACGGCGAAAACGCTGACTACATTTTGTCTGTGACGCCCGGACTTTCGGGAATGTGGCAGACTTCCGGCCGCAGCGACACCGCCTACGAAGATCGCGTCGTGCTCGACACTTATTACATTCAAAACTGGTCGATTTGGCTTGACTTGTGGATTTTGATAAAAACAGTTTGGGTCGTGCTCGGCGGAAAAGGTGCGTATTGAAAATGCGCATTGACAAGCCATTTTACAAAAAAGTTTTTTTCATAGTAATTCCAATCATAATCCAAAACACGATTTCGAATTTCGTTTCGCTTTTGGACAATATCATGGTCGGGCAAATCGGCATAGACCAAATGAACGCCGTGAGCATTTCAAACCAACTTTTTTTCGTGTACTATCTTTGTTGTTGGGGAGTGGCCAGCGGCGGCGAAATTTTCGCGGCGCAATTTTTCGGGAACGGAGACCACAAGGGCGTGCGAAACGCGTTCCGCGCGAATTTCATGCTTTCAATTTCGATAACGGTTTTCGCGATGGCGATTTTGTTTTTTTTCGGAGATTTTTTCACTTCGCTTTTTTTGCACAAAACTGATTTGGTGGGCGACATTGAGCGGACACAATGTTTTGCGCGAGAATATTTACGCGTGATGCTTTTCGGACTTTTGCCGCTTAGGATTTCGAATGTCTATTCAGGCATTTTGCGATGCACCGGTCAAACTTCCGTTCCGATGAAAGCGAGCATGTGCGCGGTTTTCGTCAATTTGATTTTGAATTACATTTTGATTTTCGGACATTTCGGCGCGCCGGCGATGGGCGTGAAAGGCGCGGCGATCGCGACGGTCGTTTCGCGTTTCGTAGAATGCGCTATCATAATTTTATGGACGCACACTCACAAGCAAAGATGCCAATTCATCGTGGGCGCGTACAAGACGATGAAAATTCCTGTTTCGCTTTTGCGACAAATCATAATCAAAGGAACGCCGCTTGCCTTGAACGAAACGCTTTGGTCTATGGGGCTGACTTTTTTGAATCAAAGTTATTCGCTTCGCGGACTTTCCGTCGTGGCTGCGGTAAACATCACTTCAACGATTTCAAATTTGTTCAATGTTTTTCTGTTTGCGATTGGTAATTCGATTTCGATAATTGTTGGTCAACTTTTGGGCGCAGGAAAAAATTCCGAGGCGAAGAAATCCGCCAAAAGACTCATCGTTCTTTCCGCATGCGTTTGTGTCGTAATCGGATTTATTATGGCTTGCCTGCGGAACGCGTTTCCAGCGATTTATAAAACCGAAGCACAAGTGCGCTCGCTCGCCGCGAATTTCATTTTGATTTCTTCGTGCATGATGCCGATTTTGGCGGTAGTGCACGCGTGTTATTTTACGCTTCGTTGTGGCGGCAAAACGGTAGTCACGTTTTTGTTCGACAGCGTTTTCGTTTGGCTTTTCTGCGTGAGCACGGCGTTTTGTCTCGCGCGTTTTACGGATTTGCCGATTGTGACGATTTATCTGATTGTGCAAAGTTTGGATTTGATAAAGGCGTTCATCGGAATTGCGCTCGTAAAAAAAGGAATTTGGATTCAAAATTTGACAGGTGTTTAAAATTGATGTCTAAAATGTCGCCGTCAATTTTAACTTCGAGTTTTCTACTATTGAAATAATTGCGCGTTTCCGTTAGAATGGTTTTATGTTCCGAATTTATGTTGAACGCCAAAGCGGATTTGAAAACGAAGCGCAGCGTATTCTTTCCGAGGCGAAAAGTTTTTTGGGAATTTCTGGCGTGGAGACTGTGCGCTGTCTGAATCGCTATGACATCGAAAATGTGGAGACGGTCGTCGCGAAAAATGCGGTACGCCGAATTTTTTCAGAGCCGCAAAGCGACCGCGTGATTTTCGATTCGCTGAAATTGAAGGAAGGCGAAACGCAAATCATTTGGGAGCCGCTTCCGGGGCAGTACGACCAGCGCGCGGACAGTGCAGAACAATGTCTGCAATTGCTGCAAAAAACTTTGGGCGAAAATTCTTCATTAAAAAATCGCGGGCAAAAAAAATCCGCGCATGGTGAAACTCCGCGCGTTCGCACGGCGAAAGTCGTGATTTTGACTGGAACGATTTCCGCGCGCGACATAAAAAAAATTCAAGATTATTTGGTGAATCCTGTTGACTCGCGTTTGACGGATGATGCCGTTCCCGAAACGCTGAAAATCGAAACGGGCGAGCCTTCGAAAATTCCTGTCGTCCAAGGTTTTACGAAATTCAAAAAATCCGAACTCGACGCGTATTCAAAAAAAATGGGTCTTGCGATGGACGGCGCCGACATCAAATTCTTGCAAGATTATTTTGTCGGGGAGGGGCGCGATCCGAGCGAAACCGAAATCCGCGTGCTCGACACTTATTGGTCCGATCATTGCCGCCATACGACTTTTTTGACGGAACTCAAAGAAATAAAAATTGAAAAAGGTCCTTACGAAAAATTGTTCCGCAATTCGCTGAAAAATTATCAGGCGATGCGAACGGAACTTTATCAAGAGCAAAAGGACAGACCTGTTACTTTGATGGATATGGCCGTCATCGGAATGAAATTTTTGCGAAAGCATGGAAAGCTTTCCGACCTTGAGGTGAGCGACGAAAACAACGCCTGCTCGATTTTCATCGACGTAAAATATACGCATGACAAGCACGGCAAAAAAATCTCGGACAAAAATTCTGCGGCGAATACTGAATGCTGGCTTTTGATGTTCAAAAACGAAACGCACAACCATCCTACGGAAATCGAGCCGTTCGGTGGAGCGGCTACGTGCATTGGCGGCGCGATTCGCGATCCGCTTTCAGGGCGGGCGTGGGTTTACCAAGCGATGCGTGTTACGGGCGCGGCCGATCCGACAGTTTCTCTTTCAAAAACTTTAAAAGGAAAATTGCCGCAATTGAAAATCGTCCGCGAAAGCGCGCAAGGATTTTCTTCTTACGGAAATCAAATCGGTTTGACGACAGGGCAAGTCCAAGAATTTTATCATCCGGGATATGCCGCCAAACGAATGGAATTGGGCGCGGTGATTGCGGCGGCTCCTGCGAAGAATGTCGTGCGCGGAACGCCTCAAGCTGGCGACATCGTAATTCTTTTAGGAGGGGGAACGGGTCGTGATGGAATTGGTGGCGCGACAGGCTCTTCAAAAGTTCACACTCAGGCTTCCGTTACGACAGCCGCGGCGGAAGTGCAAAAAGGCAACGCTGTGGAAGAGCGAAAAATCCAGCGGCTTTTCCGCAATGAAAAAGTCGGTCAAATGATTGTGCGCTGCAACGATTTCGGCGCGGGCGGAGTGAGCGTGGCGATTGGTGAGCTCGCTCCCGGACTTGAAATTGATTTGGACAAAGTTCCAAAAAAATACGAAGGCTTGAATGGAACGGAACTTGCCATTTCCGAAAGCCAAGAGCGGATGGCGGTGGTTGTCCGTCCGAGCGATGTGAAAAAATTCATCGAAGCGGCGGCGGCGGAAAATTTAAATGCGGTTGTAGTGGCCACAGTTACATCGACAAATCGGCTCGTGATGAAATGGCGCGGCGATGTAATCGTAAATCTTTCTCGCGATTTTTTGGACAGCGCGGGCGCGAGGCACGAAGCAAAGGCTTTGATTGAAAGCCCTGCGTCTCCTGCCGAATCGCCTCTTGTCAACCCGCTTGATTCCACAAAGAAAAAATTGGGCGCGGGAACAACCGTCGCTTCAAAAAAGGCGGCGTGGCTTTCGAACATTTCAGATTTGGCTTGTTGCAGCCAGCGCGGGCTTGGAGAACGCTTCGACGGTTCAATTGGTTCTGCGAGCGTTTTGTTTCCGTATGGCGGAAAATTTCAGTGTACGCCCGAAGCAGGAATGGTCGCGAAAATTCCCGTCGAACTTCCTTGCCAAACCGACACGGCGAGTTTTATGGCGCATGGATTCGATCCGCGCGTAAGCCAATGGAGCGCGTGGCACGGCGCGCAAGTTTCGGTGCTTTCTTCGCTTGCAAAAATTTTGTGCTTGGGCGCGAATCCTTTGAATGCGCGACTTTCGTTTCAAGAATTTTTTGGACGCGCGGTTGACGCGAAAACGTGGGGCTATCCAGCGGCGGCGTTGCTCGGTTCGATTGACGCGCAAGTCGCGATGGGTACGGCGAGCATCGGCGGCAAAGACAGCATGAGCGGCACATTCGAGCAAATCAATGTTCCGCACACACTCGTTTCTTTTTCGGTGGCGCACGACAGCGTTCAAAATGTTACGAGCGGTTCGTTCAAAAAATCCGGCTCGAAAATTTATTTGGTCGCCGTTCCTTATTCCGAAGTTCTCGCTCCCGATTTTGGAGCGTTCAAAATCAATTCGCAAATTTTGTACAAATTGAATTCTGCAAAAAAAATCAGCGCGATGTATCCGATTTGCGCGGGTGGAATTGCGGAAGCCGTCACAAAAATGGCGATGGGAAATCGAATCGGCGCGCGACTGGATTTCCTTCCGCCGAATGTGACTGCGAAAAATTTGGGCAAAACAAAAGGCGAGGAAAATTCGTTCGAGAATTTGTTCGCGCCATTTTATGGTTCGCTGCTTGTGGAAACCGACGAAGATTTTTCCAAAGAAAATTTTGTGGCGGAAACCGTGTTTCTTTTGGGAGAGACAATTCGCGAAGAAGAAATCGTCGTGCAAGGAAATGCAAAAAATCAAATTTTGCGCGTGAAAATTTCCGATGCGGAGGAGGCTTGGGAATCGCGGCTGGAAAAAGTTTTTCCGAAGACAAGCGCGGCAGAAGTTCAAAATGAACTTCCCGATTTTGCAAAATCGATTCACACTTCCTTGAGCGAAGCGCGCAAAAATCCTGTGTTCAATATTTGCAAGAAACATCCGCGCGTTTTGATTCCGGTTTTCCCTGGAACGAACTGCGAGTACGATATGGCGCGCGCGTTTGCGTTGGCGGGCGGCGATGCGAAAATGTTGGTTTTCCGCAACAACACGCCTAAGGCTTTGAGCGAATCTTTGGAAGAACTTGTGAAGCAAATCAAGCATACGCAAATCCTTGCGCTTTCGGGTGGATTCAGTGCGGGCGATGAGCCTGACGGTTCTGGAAAATACATCGCCAATGTTTTGCGCGAAGGTCGCGTCGCCGAACAAATCATGAATTTGCTCAAAAATCGAGACGGCTTGATTTTGGGAATTTGCAACGGATTTCAGGCGCTCGTTAAAACAGGTCTTGTTCCTTATGGAGAAATTCGCGAGGCGGAAGCCGACATGCCGACTTTGACTTTCAACACGATTGGCCGTCACATTTCGCGCGTTTGCCGAACTCGCATTGTAAGCGCGACAAGTCCTTGGGCGAAAAACGCTTCCGTGGTGGATCCGCGAATTCACCTCGTTCCGATTTCGCACGGGGAGGGGCGCGTGATTATCCGCGAGCGGCTCGCGAAAGAACTTTTCGCGAAAGGTCAGATTTTTTCGCAATATGTTGACGCGCAGGGAATTCCCGCGATTTCCGAGCCAGACAATCCTAACGGCTCTCTTTACGCGATTGAAGGAATGACTAGCCCTGATGGACGCGTGCTTGGAAAAATGGGACACAGCGAGCGAACGATTGGATGCGAGATGAACGGCGCGGATGTGGATTTGCTGAAAAATGTCGTCGGAAATCCACTCACGAACGAAAGCGAAAATTCTTGCCAAAATATTTTTGCCGCCGGCGTGAGTTATTTCAAATGAAAAAATGAAGCGCAGCCTTTGGCATAATTTTGTTAAATTTTTTTGAAGCCCCTTGCGGTAGCGAAACGATGCAGTTGCTAGCTCCAGTAGAAGCGAATTGCAAGTGCGGCTTTGAAAAAATTTCATTGCTCTCAATGTGATTTTTTTCCAGTGCACTTTTTTTCAAATTTTAAATTGGAGTTTTTATGAAAAAATTTTTATTCGCGATTTCAATCGCAATTTTTTTCGCGATGGTTTTGGCAGGTTGCTCGAAAAATTCCACGAAAGATGAATTCGGAATTTTTCACGATCTCGACGAAACGATTTCGGCGGCGGAAAAAAGCGACAAAAAAATTCTTTTGGTTTTCACGAAATTGGATTCGGGCGGCTTCAACGAAACGTTGGTGAACCAAGTTTTGCACGCGCAGGATTATCAGGAAAAATTGGGCGCGGAATTTGAAACATGTCAAATCGATTTTTCAAAAGAAGATTTTTCATCCGAAAAAAATTCTAGGAGCGGAAATTCTTCGCGAAAAAAATCCGCGAAAAAAACAAAAGCGCAAATCGAACGCAATATGCGCGCGACTGTCATTTACGGTGTGGAAACTCCGCCTACGGTTATGATTTTAAGTCCGCAAGGCTATGTCATCAGTTCGATAACGTATCTTTCATGCATCAACGTTACGGAATTTTCCAACATCGTCGAAGTGGAACGCGAAAAAATTGACGCGATGGAAAAATTGGTTTCGGCAGTGAAAAGCGCGAACGGGCAGGAAAAAATTTCTGCGATTGATTTGCTTTATGAAAACACGCACACAAATTATCGCTATCAATTGCGCGAGCTTTGCGACGAAGTCGTTCGCCTCGACAAAAAAAATGAAAGCGGTCTCGTAGGAAAATATTTGCTCGCGCGCGCCGCTACCGAAGCGATGGATTGCTATCTTGAGCGCAAGCCGGAAAAGGCCGCCGAATGCTACACGAAATATGTTTCGTCGCAATTTCTTTCGGTGGAACAAAAGCAGCAATGTTATTACGCCGCCGCATACATCACGGGCAATGAGCGTCCGAGCGTTGAAGTCTCTGAAAAAATTTTAGGTTATTTAAATTCGCTTGTGGAATTGGATTCGCAAACGCCGCTCGCAAAGCAGGCGAAAATCCTTTCCGAACGTCAGCAAGAAATTTTGAAACGTCAAAAAGAAATCGAAGTGAAAAAAGACGAAGAGGCGCAACAATAAATGAATGACGTTCCGACCGCCGATTCAATTTCAATTCCAGTCCTTGTCATTTCCGCGATAATTCTAATCACGCTTTCAATGCTTTTTTCGATTTCGGAAGGAGCGTTTTTGAGCGTGAACAAATTGCGATTGCGCCTTCGATGCAAGGCGGGAGACAAACGCGCTTTGCGCGTAGCGCGGCTTTTGAAAAACAAAGAGCGCATGATAAACACGATGCTCGTTTCAAACGATTTGGTCAACATAATGCTTTCGGCGATTTTGACTTCATTCGCGATGAAAGTTTTCGGAAGCAAGGCCGTCGCAATCGCGACTTTTGTAGCGACGATTTTGCTTTTGCTTTTCGGCGAGATTACGCCAAAATCAATTTGCACTCGCAATCCTGATCCGATTGCTTACGCGCTTTCAGGCTTTGTTCAAGTAGTCGTAATTGTGATGCGCCCGATTGTGATTGTGTTTACTGCAATTTCGCGCGTGGTGCTTTTGCTTCGCGGAATCAAAGTCAAAAAAGAAGAAAACAAATTCAGCGTGGAAGATATGAAAACTTTTTTCGATGTCGGCGCGGAAAGCGGAATCATCGAGCATGGCGAAAAAAATTTGATGAACCGTGTTTTTAAATTTTCCGACCTCGAAGCGAAGGACATAATGATTCCCCGAAATCAAATTGTTTTCGTCCACATCGATGACAGCTTTGAAAAAGTTTTGGAACTTTCACAGCGAACGCGCTTTTCACGATTTCCGGTTTTTCGCAAAGACATTGACGACATCGTTGGAACAGTATATCTCAAGGACTTGCTTTTTTATTCTGGCGACAAAAAAAATTTTTCTTTGCGAAGCGTAATGCGTCCGCCACTTTTTATTTTGGAGACAAAAAATATGTCTTCGATTCAGCAGACATTGCGCGAAAACCGTCAGGCGATGGCAATCGTCGTTGACGAATATTCCGGCACGGAAGGAATTCTCACGAAAGAAGACATCGTTTCTGAAATGATTGGCGCGTCAATTTCGGAATTTTCGAAAAACGCGAATATTCCGCAAACCATTCCTCAGGACAAAAATGAATTCACGATTGACGGCGCGACTCGAATTGCGGATTTGAACGAAGCGTTGCATATTTCGCTCGAATCAAAAATCAATGAAACTGTGGCAGGCTGGTTCATGGAAAAATTGGGAAGCATCGCGCAAGTGGGCGACAAAATAAATTTTTCGACTTGGGAATTTTTTGTAGAAGAAATTGACGGCTTGCGGATAAAAAAAATCCGTCTCAAGCAAATCGAAAATTTTGAAAGCGAGGAACGGCAAAAATGAATTTTCCGAAAATTGTTTCGACGTTCGCGCTTCTTGTTTTTTTGGTTTGGATTGCGGCTTTTTTTGCGGGCAGCGAGACGGCGTATCTTTCAATGACGAACATTCGACTTCGCAAAATGTTGCGCGAGCGGAAAGCCGGCGCAAAAAAAGTGCGCGCGCTTTTTTCCGACATCGACGGACTTCTCACGGTAATTTTGGTCGGAATAAATTTCATCAACACGCTGGCTTCTTCAATTGCCACGGCTCTTGCAATCGAACTTGTGGGAGGTGGAGGGGTCGGAATCGCGACCGCCGCCGTTTCATTTTTCATTACCGTTTTTGGACAAATCGTTCCAAAGACAATCGCAGGGTTTGAAGACAATGTGGAAAAAGTCGCCGCGCGAAACGCCGCGCTGCTGGCATTTTTGAAAAAAATATTTTTTCCTGTGGTTTGGACATTTTCGCAAGTATCCAAAGGCGCGGTTTTTTTGATGCGAAAAATTTGGCGTTCCGAAAATTCCGCCATTACCGAAGAGGAATTGAAAATCTTGATTGAATCAAGCGCGGCCGACGGCACGCTCGAAAAATCCGAAAAAAATATGCTCGACAAAATCTTGGAAATTTCGGATTTCACTTTGCGAAATATCATGAAGCATCGCTCGCTTGTCACTTACATCAACATCGCAGATTCTTATGATACCGTTGTCGCCGCGTTCAAGAATTCCGGATTTTCACATTTGCCAGTTTGTGCGCCCGCGCTTGGCGGTGAAACCGATTCAAAAGAAAATGTCGTCGGTGTTTTGTATTACAAGGATGTTTTGTTCAGCAAAAAAAAGTCGCCTGATTTTTCTCCCGCGCAATTTATGAAAGCGCCGCTTTTCGTGCCTGAAACTTTTTCTGTCATCGAACTGATTCACGTTTTCAAAAAAGAAAATCGTTCGTTCGCCGTCGCGCTCGATGAGCAGGGAAGCACGGCGGGAATCGTCACGCTTGATGACGTGATGCGCGGACTTTTTGGTCGCATGAGCGACGCCGGAAATCACAACGAAATTCCCGCCGAGGCGCGAGTGAAAATTGTTTCGCCAAAAGAATTTTTGGTTCCGGGCGACATGCATTTGAACGACATAAATTCGATTTTGAACATGAATTTGCAAAGCGAAAGTTTTTCCACGCTCGGCGGCTGGCTTTTGGAAAAATTCGATTCGCTTCCCTCGAGCGGCGAGGCATTGCGCTTTGATGAAAAACTTTTCATAGTGGAAGATCAAAGCCAAAGGCGAATCACGCTCGTGCGAATTCGAAAATTATGAACTGAATGCGCTCAAGAAATAGTTGTTTTGTATAAAGCCGCCTTTTCGTTGGCGCAAAAATTTTATTCATAAAAAACTAGTGCGAAAGGCGGCTTGCGGCACGAAAGCTTCAGCCGCTATTTTAGCGCGAGTCCGTCGCTGAACGCTTTTCCCACGCTTTCGCCGAGCGCGATGTAGTCATGCGAAACGCAGTCGAATGTGACAGGCTTTAGTTTTTTCACGTCGATTTTTCCGTCGGTGAGAATCTTTTCGTCTATGTTCGCGTTCACGATTTTTCCGAAAAGGTGGCAGGACTTTTCGTCATAAGAAATCAGTTCGCACTCAAGGGCGAAAGGCAGTTCTTCAAAATACGGCGCGTCCACATTTTGCGCTTTTTCCGCGTGCAGTCCTGATTTTTGGATTTTGTCGGGAGTGTCATTTCCGCTTGCGATTCCTACATAGTCGCATTCTACAACATGCGCTTCATCCGCAAGGCTTACGGTAAACGCTTTTTTCGCAAGGATGTTTTTCACTGTCTTGTGCTCCGGACTCAGGCAAAGGAAAATCTGGTTGTCGTCGCCGATTCCGCCCCAAGCCGCGTTCATCGCGTCGGGCGTTCCGTCCTCGCCGTAAGTCCCGATAATCAAAACCGGCATCGGATAGAGCCACGTTTTGCTTCCGAAATTCTTTCTCATTTTTAAACCTCCAAAATTTATTTTTCATGAATTTTCCAATCTGGAAAAATTCTTTTCGCCACTCAAAGACAAAACTCGCTGATTCACTGCGAAATGGCTTTTTTACATACTAATATAATTTCAATTTTTCTTAGTATGTAAAAATAAAGTGAACATTTTCAGTTGCGATAAGCAAATCCGCCATCGGAATTTTTTGCGATAAAATTGTTCCGTCAGGGCAAACGAAATCCACTTTGAATTCTCCTGAAAGCAAATCGTCTGTCACAGCCTCGCCGAAAACCGCCGCAAGCAAATCCCTGTATTCTTCGGCGGACATTTTTTCGCCCGTGATGAGCGGCGCCATCAAAATTTCGGCAAAACCTTTGAGCGTGGTTTCGTCGCGCAAAAGCGTCGCCTGCAAAATTTCCGGGCCGAGCGAAAATATTACGCGATTTTTTCCGTTGGGCAATTTTTCTTGCGACAGACATTCTTTCGGAAATTTTGCGATATTTTTGATTTTCGAATTTGCGATAAAATCGTATGATTTTGCGGATTTTTTTTGAATTTTCACTTGCGATTGGGAAAAATATCGCAAATTCATTTCATTTTCGATTTCTTTTGTGTCGATGATTTGCGATAAATCGAAATTTTGCGATTGATTTTGCCCGGGACTTGCGATATTTTGCGAATTTTCTGAAAATTGTTCGGGAATTTGCGATAAATATTCCAGCGCGGAGACAAAATTTTCGCCGATAGGCGAATTGAATTCCAGCGAAAAACTTTTGTCGGAATTTGCGATAATTTTCAAATCCGCCGGACATCCGCAAAAAATCAACGAAATCGCGAAAATTGCGATAAAATAAAAAATTGGCGTTGCGCATTTGCGATAAAATTCGTGAGAAAAACGATTGCGATATTTCATAAAAACTCCGTTTGCGATAAATCTCTATTATCGTTTTTATTTTAAAAAATTTGACAGCGGCAAAATTACTCGAATTCCCGTGGAAAAGACAAATCCTGTTCCGACATGCTCTCTGGCTGAAATCGCGCTGCGGTCGCGCTTCGTGTAGAAAGTGTAGTCCAAATCTTGGACAAGCGCAATTTCGACTTTTCCGACTTTAATTGTAGGCGTTTGGAATGAAACCCCGATGATTCCCGGGAAAGGCCAGCCTTTTATTTTTTCATCGCTTGTAGTTAATTTTGGCATTCCGCAATTTATCACGGGACCCAAATAAAATTTTATGTAGTCTTTGAATGTTAGCGAGAGAACGATTGGAATTTGAAAATTGTGCGTGCCGTGGTTATAGCGGAATATCGTGCCAAGTCCAGGCTGCAATTTCCAGCCGGCATATCTTATGTTCGTGTCAAGCGCGATTCCATGCCAATTGAAATCGGCACTTCGTGGAAACCAAATATTCCAATCGCAAAAAAGAGTCGCGTCAAATAAAACGTTTGACTTTTTTGAAGAAGATTCTGCTTCGGCAGAACGTCCGGCGGCAACCTTTGGCTTTTCGGATTCTTCTTTTTCTTTTGTGTCGTCGACATACGTTTCGTTTACTTTTTCTCCAGAAGCAGGAAGCACTCGTCCCGCAGAAGCGTAGCAGTTTGCGTAATACCGTTCTTTGAGCGAGGAAATGATTACGCCGTTGTTCGCGCCGTCGCTCGCCGCATGAATGAATTGATTTCTGCCGATATAAATGCCGACATGCGAAATCGAGCCGTCGCCTGTGGTCTTGAAAAAAACGAGGTCGCCTTCTTCTATTTGGGAAAGCGGAACGGTCTTTGCCGTTGAGTACAAGGCCCTTACGGAGCGCGGCATTTGGATTCCTGCGGCTTCGCGCATTACCGTGTAGACAAGTCCCGAACAGTCGAACGCATCAGGTCCGATTGCGCCAGTTTGATATGGGCAGCCGATATATTGTTTTGCGTATGACGCGACCCTGGCTCGAATTTGCCGCGCGTTTTCTTTGGACATTTCTTGCGCGGTGCAATGCCAAACGTAAATCAGAGGAAAAATTAAAAGCATCAACAATTTTTTTGCCTTTTTCATACCTTAATAAATCCTCGGAAAAAATCCGACTAATAATTAGAAATTAAGTTCTCTAAAATTCTTTAAAAAACCTAAAACTTTTTTCCACAAATCACGGATAACGTGCTATACTATTTAAAACAGCGATAAAGGTAAATGTTACTAGACGAGTTCTGAAGATTGGAGTTTTCAGGGCGCGTCCACTGTTTTTGACTTGAGTTTTTGCGTTGCTCTGCAAGGCTCTTGTTGAAAAATCATTTTGGCGGGAAAAAATGAAACCTATCAGAAAAGAAGTCAGCTGGAAATTTTTGGACGAATATCGCGGGAAGGTTTTTGATTCGGAATGGCCCACGCTGCCGCAAATGTTCCACATTTCGCAAATGCGCTACGGCGAGCGTCCGTGCTTCGTGGATTTTGAAGGAGCGGGCGGCGCGAAGCAGACTTATACTTACGATGAGGCTTGGCAGAAAATCGACACGCTCGCGCACTGGATGATGGCGAGCGGCATCAAAAAAGGCGACCATGTTGCCGTGAGCGGAAAAAATTCTCCCGAATGGGCGGTGGTTTTTTTCGCCTCGATGTTGGCGGGCGCAGTCGCCATTCCGCTCGACTACGCTTTACACGAAAATGAAATCGAAAATCTGCTCAAAGCCGCGAAGCCGAAAATGCTTTTCGTGGACGAAGAGAAATTCCAGCATTTTTCTGCGGCAAAAAAATCGATGAAGATTTTCTCGCTTTCCCCGAAAGAAGAAAAGTCTTTCATCTACAATTTGAAATCCACGAAAAATGAAATTCCTTTTCCCGAAGTTTCGCAGGAAGATACGGCGGCGATTTTGTTTACGAGCGGAACGACCGGCGTCCCAAAAGGCGTGATGCTGAGCCACAAGAATTTGGTGAGCGACTGTTTCATCGCGCAACAAAATTTGATTCTTTATCCTGAAGATGTTTTCTACAATTTGCTTCCGATACATCACGCCTACACGATGCAAGCCGCGCTGATTTGTCCTTTGAGCATGGGATGTTCGATTGTGTTCGGAAAGAGCATGGCGGTTTCACGCCTTTTGAAAGAGCTTGACGAAGGTAAAATCACTGTGATGCTCGGCGTGCCGCTTTTGTACAACAAAGTGTATTCTGGAATAAAAAAAGGAATCGCAGCGAAAGGCAAGGCGGCGGAAATCCTCGTGAACGGCTTGATGGGAATTTGTTACGGCATCAGAAAAATCACGGGAAAAAATATCGGACGGCATTTGCTCCGCTCCGTTTTGGAGGCGGCGCATTTTTCCACGATGCGCGTGGCGATTTGCGGAGGCGGTCCGCTCGCGCCGAGCGTTTTCAAGGCGTACAATTCCCTCGGAATCGATTTCATTCAAGGCTACGGTCTCACGGAGACTTCGCCGATTGTCACGCTGAATCCGCTTGAGCATTTTAAAATCGAAAGCATCGGAATGGATTTTTCTCCGTATGAGGAAATCAAGATTCTCTGCCCGAACGAAGACGGCATCGGCGAAATTGCGATAAAAGGTCCGATGGTGATGCAGGGCTATTACAATATGCCCGAAGAAACTGCGGAAATGTTTACGCCCGACGGATTTTTGAAGACAGGCGATTTGGGATGGATGGACAGCGAGCATTACGTGATGCTTTCGGGGCGCGCGAAAAATCTCATCGTCACCGAAGGCGGAAAAAATGTCTATCCCGAAGAAATCGAGGACGCGTTTCAACTGTATTACGATGTCGAGCAAATCATGGTGCGCGGCTATGTCGCGAACGAGACGACAAAATCCGAGCAAATCGAAGCGTTGATTTATCCTTCCGACGATTTGATAAAACGGCTCGGCGTTTCTCGCGACGACATTTTGGGCAATTTCAAAGTTTGCGATGAAATGAAAATCATTGTCGACAAAGTGAACAAAACTTTGCAGCCTTATGCGCGCATTTCGAAAATCACGATTTTGAGCGAGCCGCTTGAAATGACGACGACCCGAAAAATCAAGCGCGGAAATGTCGGAAAAGATTCGCAAAAATCCGATGATTCGCTTGCGATAAAAAATTCTGCGGAGGAATCGCAAGTTGCCACAGAAAAAGTTGAAAAAGACGAAAAGGCGGAGGAACTTGCGATAAAAACAAAAAATATCGCAAGCACAAGGCGAACTTCTTCCGCAAAGAAATCGCAAGTTGCGATAGAAAAAGAAGAGAAAAACGACGAACTTGCGATAAAGAAACCCGCGCCGAAAAAATCTGCCACGGCGAAAAACTCGGTTGCGATAAAAAAATTGGCAGAAAAAGAAAATTCGTCGGAAAAAGAGCAACTTGCGATAAAGACGAAAAATATCGCAAGCGCAAAGAAAAATCCTCCAAAACAATCGCAAACTGCCGCAAAAAAAGTCGAAAAGACTGAAGATCTTGCGATGAAAAAAACTACTGCGAAAAAATCGCAAGTTGCGATAAAGAAAGATGAAAAAGTTGCGACAAAAAAGTCGCCGAAAAAATCTGCCGCTACGAAAAACTCGGTTGCGATAAAAAAATCAGCAGAAAAAGAAGATGTATCGGAAAAAGAGGAGCTTGCGATAAAGTCGAAAAATATCGCAAGCGCGAAACAAAATTCCGCAAAGAAATCGCAAGACGACGAGGCAGGGAAAAAAACGCGAAAATAAATTTATCGCAAATATGAATCGCTGGCAATCGCGATGCGAAATGTTTTTATAAATGAAGGAGCGTGTTATGGAATATTCGACACAAAAATTGCGGAACGTGGCAATCGCCGGACACGGACAGACCGGCAAGACGACATTGATGGAACACATCCTTTTTGCGAGCGGCGCGATTCAAAAGGCGGAAAATATCGCAAGCGGAAAAACGGTCAGCGATTTTTCACCCGAAGAAATCGAACGAAAAATTTCGGTTTACGCTTCGCTTTTGCATGTGGCATGGCAGGATGTGAACATAAATTTTTGGGATACGCCCGGTTCTTCGGATTTTGTGGGCGAAGTGATTTCCGCGTTCCGTTCTTCGGAGATGGCATTGATTTTGGTGGACGCGAAAAGCGGCGCGCAAATTGAGACGATAAAGCTTTGGCGGGATTTGGACAGGCGTTCGAAGCCTCGAATGGTTTTCATAAATCATTGCGAAGATGCGCGGGCGGATTCTGTGTCCGCGGCGAAAGACATTCATGAAAAATTCAGCGTGGAAATTTGCCCTGTCACGATTGCGATGGGAAACGGCGAGAACTTCAAGGGCGTAATCGATGTCTTGAAAGGCAAGGCGTATTTTGCGAACGAAGATGGCAAAGAAAGCGAGGGCGAGATCCCTGAAGAATTCAAAGAGGAATATCGGAACGCTTTGGGAGTTTTGGCAGGCTCGGCGGCGGAAGGCGACGATGATTTACTTGTGAAATTCATTGACGAAGGCGAACTGACGAGCGAAGAAATCGAGCGTGGTTTGAAAATAGCATTTGCGAACAATCGAATCGTCCCTTCATTTGCGGGCTGTGTTCCGAAAAACTGCGGGCTTACTTCGCTTTTGGATTTTATCGCAAATACCGCGCCCTCGCCGGAGCATGTCTTGGAAACTGCGGTAAATGCCGCCGACGGCGTTTCGGCGGTAAAAATCGAAGAGCAGGGCAATATGAGCGCGCTTGTCGTAAAGACTTCGAGCGACCAATTTTCTGGGCGAATGAGTTACATAAAAGTCGTGACTGGAACGCTGAATTGCGAAAGCGAATATTTCAACATAAAGGAAGGGCGAAAAGAAAAGGTTGGAAAATTGTATCGTTCGCTCGGAAAGAAATTGGAAGAAGTGAAAAAGGCGAGCGCGGGCGACATCGTGATTGCGACGAAACTGCAAGTGACAAAAACAAGCGACACGCTTGCCGAAAATGCCGACGCGCTTCCGTTCTTGCGTTTGCGGCATCCCGAGCCGGTTTATTCGATGGCGGTAAGCGCGCCCGACAAAAAGTCAGAGGACAAGATGAGCGAACTTTTGGCGCACGCGGCGGAAGAGGATCGCACGCTTTCTTATAAGTACAACGCCGAGACCAAGCAAAACGTGCTTTCTGGAATGGGCGAGCTTCACATTGCGATAATTCTCGAAAAGCTCAAAAATCAAAACAAGGTTTTGGTCGAGACTGCCTTGCCGAGAATCGCGTATCGAGAAACGATTCAGCGGAAAACTCAGGCGGAGTACACGCACAAAAAACAGTCTGGCGGGCACGGACAATATGGACGCGTCGTGCTTTCGATAGAGCCGCTCCCTCGCGGAGAAAACTATAAATTTACGAACGCGGTCTTTGGAGGCGCGATTTCCAAAGGCTACATTCCCGGAGTGGAAAAAGGCGTGAGGGAAGCGATGCAAAACGGCGTGCTGGCGGGCTATCCCGTGGTGGACGTCGCTTCGACTGTGCTCGACGGAAAAGAGCATCCGGTGGATTCTTCGGAATTGGCATTTAAGATTGCCGCGAGAAACGCGTTCCGCGATGCGATGCAACAGGCAGGTCCGATTTTGCTCGAGCCGATTATGGACATTACGGTTTGGGTGGAGTCTAAATATTTGGGCGACATCATGTCCGATATAAGCGCGAAACGCGGGAGAATTCTCGGGCAGAACCAAATCGGCGGCGGCATTGAGGAAATTCGCGCGCAAGTGCCGCAGGCAGAATTGCTGAAATACGCGATAGACTTGCGTTCGATTACGAGCGGCACAGGAAGCTTTGAGACCGCGTTCGACCATTACGATCCGATTTCGGGGCGTATCGCCGAAGATGTGATTGCCGCCGCGAAAGAATTCATTACCGTATCGCAAGCGGAATAAATTTTTGTCAAGCGCAAACAGTTGAGGTTTTTCCAAAATTGCAATTTTGGAAAAACTACCCTAGATGTATTTGCGAGAAATGGCAGCTAATCCTTTATCTTACTTGCATTTCTCGACGATGCTCTCACAAAAAACATTTATTTTGGGGAGAGCATCAGTTTTTAGTCTTTTGTTTTGGTGAAAAATCTTCCGAAAATCTCTTTTGTGTGCAGCACATTGATAAATGCTGTCGGATCTATTTTTTTCAAAATTTTGCCGAGCTGTCCGATTTCTTCGGCGGAAACGACTGTGTAAAGCATTGTTTTCGGCGAATTTTTGTAGCAGCCAGTTCCGACGAATTTTGTGGCATCGTGATTTGTCGTGTCTTTTATCGCCTGATAGACTTCGTCGGATTTTTCCGTAATGATGAACATCGTGATTTTTTGATAATGGCGATAAAGCCGATTTAAAATCTGCGTGGAACTGAATTGAAAAATAATCGAATAGAGCGCTTTGTCCCAGCCGAACAAAAATCCCGCTATCGCCAAAACGCAGACGTTCATTACGAAAATGTAATTCCACATATCCACGCCGCGCTTTTCCGAAAAATAAATCGCGATAAAATCCGTGCCGCCGCTGGTCGCGTCCGCCCGCAAGCAAAGTGAAATAGCCATGCCGTTTATGATTCCGCCAAAGACGGAGCAAAGCAATGGATCCGCCGTAATCTTGAATTTCGGAAACGCGTCCGTAAAGACCGAGGAAAGCACAATCATCAAAAGCGAAAACAAAGTGAATTTTTTTCCGATGAATTTGAAACTGATGAAAACAGGAAACAAATTCAAAAGCAAGTAAAGCACCGTGTACGGAATTTGTATGCCAAAAAATTTTTCGCCAATGCGCTGAAGCAAAAGCGAAATGCCCGAAAAGCCGCCCGGAAAAAGTTCTCCGACAGAGACGAATGAAACCATGTTCACGGAAAAAATCACGGCGGCGAGAAAAATAAGCAAGATGCGTTTAAAATCCGAAGGCGTCGGAATTATCGTTGTAATTTGTGACATAATTGTTTTACCATAAATTATGTTTTTTTAAAAATGTGATTTTGCGCGCGTTGACAACTTTTTGCGACGCGAGCAAAATTGTTACTTTCGATTTTCCAATGGAATGTATTTGTGTTCGGGACAAATGTTCTTGTAGGCAGGACGATAGATTCGTCCGCCCGCCACCACTTCCTCGATGCGGTGCGCGCTCCAGCCGGCAATTCGCGAAATGGCAAAAAGCGGCGTGTAAAGCTCGCGCGGAATGTCGAGCATCGTATAGACGAAGCCTGAGAAAAAGTCAACATTGGCGCAAATCTTTTTTTCCGAACCGTGCACTTGGTAGATGACTTCGGGCGCGATTTTTTCGATGTTTTTGTAAAGCCGAAATTCATCGAGACAATTTTTTTCCTTCGCAAGTTTTTCCGCAAGCTCGTTCAAAAGCAAGGCGCGAGGATCGTTCACTGTATAGACGGCGTGCCCCATTCCGTAGATGAGGCCGGTTTTGTCGTAAGCCTGGCGCGAAGCGATTTTCGTGAGATACGCGCGAATTTCATCGTCGTCCGCCCAATCTTTGACATTCGCCTTGATGTCGTCCATCATTTCCATCACGCGGATGTTCGCGCCACCGTGTCTGCTTCCTTTGAGCGAGCCGATGGCCGCCGCAATCGCAGAATATGTGTCCGTGTCTGCAGAAGAGACTACGTGCACCGTGAGCGAAGAATTGTTTCCGCCGCCGTGCTCCGCGTGCAAAATGAGCGCGAGGTCGAGAGTTTGCGCTTCAAGCGGCGTGTATTTTTTATCGGGGCGAATGAGGCGCAAGAAATTTTCCGCCGTGGAAAGGTTTGGAAGCGGATTGTGAATGTACATGCTCTTATCGTCATAAAACCGCCGTTTGGCCTGATACGCATACGCCGCCAAAGTCGAAAGCCGCGAAACGAGATTTATGCATTGTTTCATGATGTTCACGACGCTCCGCTCTTCAGGCTCGTTGTCGTAAGAATACAAAGCCAAAACACCGCGCGCGATTTTGTTCATAATGTCGCGAGAAGGTGCTTTCATAATCATGTCTTCGGTAAAATTCGACGGCAACGTCCTGCAACTGCCAAGATATTCGGAAAAAAACGCGAGCTGCTTTTTATTGGGCAATTGTCCGAAAAGCAAAAGGTAGACGGTCTGCTCGTATCCGAATTCATCGCGGCTTTCGGTGTCGTGAACCAAATCCGCCACGTCGTAGCCGCGATACAAAAGCCGTCCGGGAACCGCGATTTTGTTTCCGTCCTTGTCGATTTCATAGCCGACGACATCGCCGATTTGCGTCAATCCGACGAGAACGCCAGTGCCGTTCGCATTGCGCAAGCCGCGCTTGACATTGTATTTTTCGTACAAGTCAGGATTGATGGGGTCGTTCCTTTGTGCCAAAATAGAAAGCCGCTTGAGAACGTTTTTTTCCATCGAGATACTTTTGAGCGTTTTCCTCATGAATTGAATTTCAGACTTTTCTTCCATAGCGCGGCCTCCGACTTTTTACATTTAAATTACATTCTTATTTTTTCAAAACATATTTTATATGATTTAAAACAGAAATTCAAGATAAATGACGATAAATCTTAAGCAATTTTTTTCCAAATTTCTATTGAAATATTTTATTTATCGTGATATAATTTAGTCAAAGAATTCTTTTTTTAGGAGATACAAAATGGCTAATGTAAGAGTTGCTATTAACGGATTTGGACGCATCGGTCGTTTGGCGTTCCGCCAGATGTTCGACGCTGCGGGTTACGAAGTGGTCGCCATCAACGACTTGACGAAGCCTTCAATGCTCGCTCACCTTCTCAAGTATGACACCGCGCAGGGCGGCTATGCTGGAAAAATTGGCGAAGGCAAGCACACGGTGACTTCTGACGACGAGGCAGGCACGATTACCGTTGACGGAAAGACGCTCAAGATTTACGCGGAAAAAGACGCGGCTTCTTGCCCGTGGAAAGAGTTGAATGTGGATGTCGTTCTTGAATGCACTGGCTTCTACACTTCAAAAGAGAAGAGCATGGCTCACATCAATGCCGGCGCGCGCAAAGTCGTTATCTCCGCTCCTGCTGGAAATGACCTTCCGACAATTGTCTACAATGTAAACCACAATACTCTCAAAGCCTCTGACAACGTGATTTCTGCGGCTTCTTGTACGACGAACTGTCTCGCTCCGATGGCGAAGGCTTTGAACGATTTCGCTCCGATTGAAAGCGGAATCATGGTGACGATTCACGCGTACACTGGCGACCAGATGATTCTCGACGGTCCGCAGCGAAAAGGCGATCTCCGCCGCGCTCGCGCGGGTGCCGCGAACATTGTTCCGAACTCGACAGGAGCGGCGAAGGCGATTGGCCTTGTAATTCCTGAATTGAACGGAAAGCTCATCGGCGCCGCCCAGCGTGTCCCTGTTCCGACAGGCTCGACCACGATTTTGACGGCGGTAGTTCGCAAGGACAACGTTACAAAAGAAGACATCAACGCCGCGATGAAAGCCGCTTCTGACCCCGAGACATTCGGCTACAACGAAGACCAGATTGTTTCAAGCGACGTAATCGGAATGCGCTATGGCTCATTGTTCGATGCGACGCAGACAATGGTGAACAAAGTCGGCGACGGTCTTTGGGAAGTGCAGGTGGTTTCTTGGTACGACAACGAGAATAGCTACACTTCACAGATGGTTCGCACGATTAAATACTTCAGCGAATTGAAGTAGGACATTTTTTGAAATCGGCGGCAATCTTTTGTCGCGGATTTTAGAATGTTTGTGAACCCGCTCCAGCGAAAGCCGGAGCGGGTTTTTTTATGATGCGCCTTGAAATATCGTGCGAAAAATTTTTGCTTTGATGCAGGAATTCGAAAACGGATAAAACAGCAATTGATACTTCGGGCGAGAACGTGAAATTCTATTTTTCGCAAGTTTTCGCATTGAATCAGCATTTGAATTCGGGGGCGGAAAAAAATTCCATTCGCTCGCCTGTGACAGGATGCTTGAAACTCAAGTACGACGCATGAAGCAAAAGCCGCCCTGCTTGCGCCTCCTCATTCCCATAAAGATTGTCGCCGACAATCGGCGCGTTCAAACCAAGCGGGCTTGCGGCGGCGAATCGCAATTGGTGCGTGCGTCCAGTGAGCGGCTCGAAGCAGACAGTCGTAACCGTGCGCACGGCGTTTTCCTGTCCGCCGCGCATATTCCAAATGCGCTCGCGCTGCCACAAAGTAATGCCGAGTTTTCCGTAAATGTCGTCGTGAATTTGGTACGGACGGTTTTCGATGTCCACGCGATGGCGAATTTCCAAGCGGCCGTTTTTTGTCGCGCGAGTAATCCCGAGTTTTTCGTTTTGCGGAATGCCGTCCAAAACTGCGATGTATTTTTTACGAACTTCGCCGCGCGCGAATTGACCCGAAAGGTTTTTGTGGCTTTGCGAATCAAACGCCAAAACCATAAGCCCGCTTGTGTCCATGTCGAGGCGATGCACGGAAGGTTGCGCGATTGTTTTTGGAAAAAGTCGCTGCATTCGTCGTACAACGCAATCCTGTTTTTCCTCGCCCCTTCCCGGAACGGAAAGCAAGCCGCTTGGCTTTTCTACGACCAAAATATTTTTGTCACGATAGATTATTTTCAGTCCTAGAATCGCAGGCAAGATCAAGCCGCATTTTTCATCGCAAGGATTTCTAAAATCCGTTTCGTCAAATTTTTTTTCGCTTGAGCCGTTCCAAAAAAATTCCTCAAGGCTTATCGGAAGCAATTTGTTTTCGAAAGCGTGACTCAACAATTTCGGCGCACAACAATCGCCTGTTCCCGTCGGAATCAGAAAACATTGTTTTTCATCGCTTCGAAAACGTGCGTACAATTTTTCTTTTACGATGTCGCCAAAATTTCGCGCGATTCCGTCGGCGCAAAAAAATTTGTAAAGGGAATAAATGCGACGCAAAGTTTCATTGCAAAGTTTTATGCGCAATTTTTTTCGCACGGATTTTTGTTCGGGAGTTTCATCGGCGGGAGCGACGGAAAGTTCGTGGATTTTTTTATCGTTGATTGAAATCGCCGCGTTGTATTTTTCCTCATTGAAAAGCGGCGGAACAAATTCCGCGACATTCCATTTGCCGCCGAGCGCGCCCGAAAAAGCGCGGAGCACGACTTGCTCGCCGTTCTCGTCAAGGCAGACAAGCGCGCCGAGCATTCCTTTGAAAAAATAAAATTCTTGATTGCCGCAAAGCGATTTTTTTTGCTCAAGCTCACGGAGCATTTCAATGCAAACTTTTTTCGCGGCTTCTTCGTCGAACGGCGGAAACACGGCAAGCTGTTTTTTATTTGCTTTTCGGCGCGCGCTGAATGACTTTGCCGTTTTCGTCGGCAAAAAAAACAATTGGTTTTTTGCGTGTGAAAAATCCATTTTCAACCACGCCGGTTATTGAATTGAGTTTTTTTTCCATCGCGGCAGCGTCCACGCTTTCTTTCCAAAGAACATCGAGCAATTGGTTTCCGTTGTCCGTGATGACGGGTCCCGCCTTTCGGATTCCTTGACGCAAAACGCATTCGCCGCCAAGTTTTGCGATCGCGTTCACGACCGGCACACGCGCCTCTTCGAGAATTTCCACGGGGAGGGGAAATTTTGTTCCGAGCGTTTTTACGATTTTCGAGGAATCCGCTATGACAACAAAAATCTTGGAATTATACGCGACGATTTTCTCGCGGAACAAAGCCGCGCCGCCGCCCTTGATGACGCTATTGTCGGGAGCGATTTCGTCCGCGCCGTCAATCGCCAAATCAAGCTTGCCTTCAATCGCGCGGTCGTTCATCGAATACACGGGAATGCCCAAGTCGTCGCAAAGGTTTGCTGTCTGAAAACTTGTCACCACGGCGTGCACATTTTTCAAAGTGCCGTCGGCGATTCTTTCGGCAAGCCTTCGCACGGCGGGCATCGCGGTAGAGCCAGTGCCCAGGCCGATTTTCATTCCGTTGAAAATTTTCTTTTGTTCGATGAGAGAATCAATCGCAGTTCGCGCCACAAGTTCTTTTTGCTCCTGCTGACTAATCATATTCAACTCCTGTAAAAATTTTGAATTGCTCGAAGGCCTGATATTTTAGCATTTCAATTCCGTTACAAACTTTGCAACCCGCCATCATCGCGCGCTGCATAATCGGCGTCACTTCGGGAGTGTAAATGATGTCAAACAAAATTTCTTTTCCGCTGAATTTGTAAAAATAAATCGGATCGTTTTGCACGTTGCTCATTTCCGTGGAATTCATTCCGACCGAAGTCGTCTGAATTATAAAGTCAGAATATTTTTTCAGTTTGCCGATTGAGTCCGCAGTGAGCGATGCGGACTCAAAGCCAAATGTGTCGGCCACTTGCTCCGCGCGGGAAAGCGTCCGATTGAAGACACACGCCTTGCCGCCCAAAATTTTTATCGCGCAAGCAATCGCACGAGAAGCACCTCCCGCCCCGATAATTGCGACTTTTTTATGCCGCAAATTTTTCAGTCCTGTAAATTCCAAAAGCGCTTTCGCGAATCCGGAAAAGTCGGTGTTGAAACCATTCCATTCGCCATTTTTTTGCACGATCGTATTGCACGCGCCGATTTCCTTTACATGCTCGTCCACTTCAAACAAATCGCTCACGACGGTTTCTTTATGCGGCACCGTTACGGAAAGTCCGCGCATTCCAATTTCATTCGCAAACTCAATTGTCTGGTGAATGTCGGGCGAGGGGATGGGAATGTAGACCGCGTTCATCGAATGCATCTTGTAGCCGGCATTGTGCAATTTCGGGCTATCGGTTTTTTCGAGCGGCCATCCAGTTACGCCGAAAATTTCCGTGTGTTCGTTTAGTTCTTTGAAATGGTAGACTTTGTCAAGCGCGAAGGGATCGATATGTCCGATATTTTTGAGAGAATTTTCGCCATCTTCCGCAGATGTGTAAGTGAGAAACGAATGCGTTTTATACGCGAGAATTCTTGAAGCGACTCCCATAAATCCCATTGCGCACAAAATGTGTTCGTATTCCGAAAAGTTTCGTGTTTCGTAAAAAAGATTTTTCACATCGTCCAAAGTTTTCGGCATAAACGCAATCTTCGGAATTTCATAGTCAGTGCGGCGCATTTCATTACAATGTTTCACGATGTCGCGCACGGGTCCGTTCATATTGTGATAACTTCGAATGATTCTTGTTCCGAACGCCATCGCCGCATCCTGCAAACTTGAAACAAAAAAATCATTTTCAAAATCCACATACTGAAAATTATTTTCTTGATGCTGATCATCGGCAAAAGCCATCGCCCGGGCAAAAAGTTTTGCCCTTGAACTTTCGCCAGCGACATATTTTCCACCATCAGCCAAACGCCTGATTGTCAATATGCAAGGAATTTTCGCAAGACTCGGAAATCTTCTGATATGAAGCGATTCATTGTCATCAAGAAAATCCGCGCGAAGTTCAACAAGGTCGATGCAATCGCGATACTTTTCGACAAGGGCGAGATTTTTTTCGATTGTGCTTTCGGTAAGCGTGAGACAAACTTTTGTAGCATGCATTATTGAACTGTAAAACGCTCCTTTTCCTGATTTACTACACTGAGCACCAAAACCGTTCCATGCGGCACGGAATAAGGTACGGTAATTTCTCCTCCGATATGATTGAAGGAAGTCACGGTATATGCCGCGCCCTCGGGAGGAAGCGCATCGAGTTTTACAGGAACGGCAATCGGGTAGCGAGAAACTTTCGTAGAAAAAATGCCATGGCTGGAATTTGCAAAATCTTCCATTCTCATTCCTGCGACTTCACTCTCATCGCGGCCGTTGAGGTCTTTTTCAACCACGGTGTCGCCCGAATAAAGCGCGCCCAAAACTGGAAGCGCGATGTCCAAAGTGATGTGAGAAAATTCCTCGACTTCGCCGCCTTCTTCGACGGATTGACTTGTTACCGTTCCGGCAATTTCTCCTGCATTTGCTACATGACTTTGAAAATCAAAAAGCAAATGCACTTTGCCCATTTCCTCCAAAATTTGCGCGATTGTGTTTCCCAAAAAATTCGGAACTTTGACGAGAGGTTCGGATGCGCCTTTAGAAACGATAAAACGCAGTTCCACGCCTTGAGTTATCGGCGTACCTTCTGCCGGCTCTTGTTCCAAAATCGTTCCGATTGGAGCGGAGTCAAGTTTGAAAACTGGCTCGACAATCGTAATGGGAGGGGCATCAACTCCGCCATAAAGCATGTCCAATTTTGTTTTGAGCGTATCAAGATTCATGCCCACATAATTTCCCACATGGTCAATCACGACACCTCGGCTGACGACGAGCGTAATCCTGCGGCCGGCTTTGACGATGCTTCCTGCGCTTGGAGATTGCGAAAGCACTTGTCCTGCCTCGCCCGGCAAATCGCTGTAACGCAATTGAAGCTTTGGATACAATTCCCTTTCCTGCATTTCCAAAAGCGCGCGCGTGAGACTTTTTCCCGTAACGTCAGGAACTAAAACTTGCTCGTAGCCTTTGTTTGCAAAAAAGAAAACCGCAAGCGCGGTGATAAACATCAATAAAAAAACTGCGATTGTATAAACAATAAATGACGGCGTGCTTTTTTGCAATTCGCCTTGCATTTCATTGAATGAGACTCCAAACTTTTTCTTTTCGCTTTCCATACTTTCCTCGAAGCCGAATATTTTTTTGTCGATTAAATTTACATTCGGTCGCAAAACTTTTAACACAAGACTGTGCCTAAAAAATTTCGCTCGCCATTCATAAAATCTTTGTAATTCATCGCCTTGCGCTGTTGACGCTGAAGTTCAGTCAAAGCCAAAACGCTTTCCTTACATTTTACTAGAATTCCCGCCTTTTTGTCAAATGAAATCACAGTTCCATTTTTTAGCGAAGAGAAATTTTCTATTTTTATATTCGCAATTTCATTTTCATCGAACGGAACGCATTTCAAAATTTTCAAAGTTTCGCCGTCAATCGAACCGATTCGAGTGAACGCGCCAGGCTCGCTCGTGTACGCGCGGACAAATGCCGAAATCTTTTTCGCGTTTTCGTTCCAATTTATCAAAGCGTCTTCGCGCGAAATTATTTTCGTGTAGGAAACTTCGCCTTGTTGCGCCGCGCCTTGTGGCATTTTTCCAAGCCGCGCGCATTCTTTCAAAACGCCGTCGAGCAAATCCGCGCCAAGCCTTGCGCTTTTTTCCAAAAGCGAGTCGGCAGTTTCGGTAAAATCAAGCGCAATTTTTTCTTGCGCCAAAATTTCGCCTTCGTCCATTCCAAGCGAAAGCGTTTGAACTGTTGCGGCAGTTTCTTTGTCCATATTCAAAATAGCGGCTGGAATCGGCGTGGGGCCTCGATATTTCGGCAAAAGAGACGGATGCAAATTCATTCCGCCGATTTTAAAAAGCGAAAGAAATTTCGGGCCGAAAATTTTTCCGTAAGCGAAGCAAACGAGCGCATCGAATTTTTGCGCGGCAATCACTTCTCGAAAATCCGCGTCCAATTTTTGCGGCGCGTAGACAGGAATGTTTTTTTTCTGCGCCGCCTCGCCAACCGCAGTCGGAAGCAAATCTTTTTTGCGACCTTTCGCGCTCGGCGGATTCGTGAGAACGCCCGCGATTTCGTAAACGCCTTGCGCGCGCTCAAGCAAAATTTTCAAAGCTCGCGCGGAAGCTTCGGGACTTCCGGCATAAAGAATTTTTAACGCGCGATTTTTTCCATTAGAATGTTCTTCGGAATTTCTTTTGCGAATTTCATTTTGCATTTTTCTTCGCTTCCTTGGCGGCTTTTTTCGCGGCGATTCGTTTTTCCTTTTTCTCGCGTTCGGCAGCTTTTTGCAACGCGCGTTCCGCTCGTCGCGCGAATTTTTCACGAGTCTCTTTCGCGAAATCCGCATCGCCACGATCGATAAAAACAATTCCTTCGAGATGATCGATTTCGTGCTGAATCACTCGCGCCAAAAGTCCGTCGGCTTCAAGCATAAAATGTTTTCCATTCAAATCTTGCGCTTGAACCGTAACTTTTGAAGGACGCATTATTTCTTCGTAAGTTTGCGGAACGGAAAGGCAGCCTTCTTCATAAGGGACGACATCGCTGGAAGTGCGCACGATTTGCGGATTTATGAAAACGCGTCTCACATCGTCGTCCGCAATCGCGACGAACATTCTGCGGCTTTGCCCGATTTGCGGGCATGCCAAGCCAACGCCGTTCGCGCTTATCATCGTTTCGAACATTTCATCGGCAAGTTTTTTCAAATCGTCGTTGATTTCTTCTTGCGGAATCGGAAGAGATTTTTTCGTCAAAATTTCTTCGCCCAATTTGTAGATTTTCATAATCACTCCAACTAACAATAAAAATTAAGTTTTTCGACTTTAAAATATTCTTTCCACTCTGCGCAAATGAAAAAGAATTGCGCGGAAATCAAATCCATGAATTCGTTCAATTTTGAATCAGAAATTTTTGAACGATTGTGAGCAAGTACGCAACCGCCACTACTCGTAATCCAAAACTTCGTTCCTTAAAATTAAGTACCGCAGAAATCTTCAGATTTCGAGGACACTTAATTCGTCCGCGTGAGCGGGCAAGTGCAATAGGCGAGTTTCTGTAAGAAACTCGTATTAAAATCAGCAACGCAATTTTAGTTGCTGGTTTTAAATGTTCCGTTTTCAGAAGGACGACCTTTGGCGACATGGATGTGAATTGGCTCGCTTCCATCGTTTGACCAAAAATAAAAAACATAGCCCAAAGCTTTGAACAAACTAGGCAAGTTTCATTCCTCCGGCAACGGCGTAGCGATATAACAAATGCGCGTTGCTATGCAAAAATTCCGTAAAAAATGAAATTTCTTTTTCAGAATAGCCTTCATTTTTTAGCCAAGTATAATCTGGAAGCTTAGCGCGGGCAACTTTAAATCCGCCTTCAATAGGTTTTTCAAAATTCACTTCAAGCGAATCTCGACCTTCAAAATCAAAAATTTGAGAATGAGTTACAATTGTTTCATCACTGAATGTTATATAAGGATACATCATGTCCTGTTTATTCTCCTAATCTAAATCGCGCGGCGCGGGCGTGTCCTGCGAGCCCTTCGGCATCTCCCAAAATTCCGGCGGCGTTCGCGCTGGCAATCATGCCTTTCTTTCCGGTTGCCGTTCGCAAAGTCGTGACTGTCTTCAAAAAACATCGCACGCTCAATCCGCCCGTGAATTTCGCCGAGCCGCCGGTAGGAAGCGTGTGGTTCAAGCCCGCCGCATAGTCGCCAAAAACTTCTGCCGCACCGTGTCCTATAAAAAGCGAGCCGTAATTGTGAACGAGCGATTTCATTTTTTCTAGGCTTGGGCCTTCGTCCAACGCAAGTTCCAAATGTTCGGGTGCTTTTTTGTTCGCGATTTGAGCCGCCTCTACAAGCGAATCCGCCACAATTATCAATCCACAATTTTCGATACTTTCGCGGGCAGTTTTTTTCGTCGGCAGATTTTCAAGCTGAACTTCAATTTCCGTCTGAACTTTTTTCGCAAAGTCCAAATCGTCCGTCGCCAAAATCGGCTGCGCCACGACGTCGTGTTCGGCCTGTGCGAGCAAATCCGCCGCTACCCATTGCTCGTTCGCATTTTTATCCGCGATAATGAAAACTTCGCTCGGACCTGCAAGCATGTCGATTCCGACCGTGCCATACACAAGACGCTTCGCTTCCGCGACGAATTTATTTCCAGGGCCGACAATCACGTCGCATTTCGGAATAGATTGTGTTCCGAACGCCATCGCCGCAATCGCCTGCGCTCCGCCGCAAGCGAAAATTTTTTTCACGCCGCAAATGTAAGCCGCCGCCATTATTTTTTCATCGGCATAAGCTTGCGCCGATTTTTTTGCGTCGGGATGCAAGCGGGGGGGCGTGCACATCACGATTTCGTTCACGCCGGCGGCGACTGCCGGAGTCACCGTCATAATCACCGTGGAAACGAGCGGAAACCTTCCCGCTGGAACATAAACGCCGGCGCGTTCGACAGGAATATTTTTTTGCCCGGTAAAAAGTCCTTCTTCTAATTCGATTTCAAAATCGGAAAAACATTCGCGCTGTTTTTTTGCAAAACGCAAAGCCAAGTCGTGCGAATATACGAGCGAATCATAAAGCGCGGGATTTTCATTTTGCATTTTTTTTGCGGCGGATTCCAATTCCGAAAATTCAATTTCAAATTTTTCAGGCGAGCAAACATCAAACTTCGCGCCATATTCACGCAGCGCGTCATCTCCGGAATTTTTCACGTCCGCCAAAATTGTTTTTACGACATCAAGCGAATCTGCAAAGTCGCGTCCTTCAAAAAATTTTTGATTTATGTCCTTTGCTTTCACAATTTTTATCATCGTTTCACAATCTCCTTTGCGTACAAAAATGTTCATTAAATCTTCTTCAATTATATCGTAAAAAAGAAATAATTGGAAGAGCAAAATGTTTCTCGCAAGGAGGTTTTACCTTGCCGCTAAAATATTATGATATAACTTCGAACTTTTCAAAAACTTGCTTATTGGATTGCGATTTTTCATTTCATTGCGAAATTGCGTTTGCGACAGTTCCCGAATTTGATAATTCGCTCGCTGTTGCAAAATAAGGAACAATTTCGTTGACAACTATTTTGGACTTGTTATTGCACAAATTGTAAATGAAAAGAATGTTTAAAGTTAGCGTCAAAAATGTTGCCGCTAATTTTAACTCGAGTTTCTTACAGAAACTCGCTCATTGTACGTGCCCGCTCGCGCGGGCGAATTAAGCGTCCTCGGAAATTGACATTTCCTACGGTGCTTAATTTAAAAGGATTTTGCAATTATAAAATTCATTTATGCGCTTGACTTTTTATAATATTTAAGATATTATTTATAATAAAAATATAATATAAAAATTATAAAAATATGTAAATCAATAAGGAAATCTATATATTTTGCCAAAATCCATAACATGGAGATTATTATATGGAACTAACTCAATTAAAGTATTTTTTGGAAGTGGCGCGGACTCAGCACGTTACGAAGAGCGCGGAAAAACTTCATATCGCGCAGCCTGCCTTGACGCAAGCGATAAAGCGTCTTGAGGACGAACTTGGAATTTCGCTTTTTGCGCAGAAAGGGCGTGGAATAATTTTGAATCCTTATGGGCAATATTTTTACAAAAAATTAAATCCGCTTGTGGAAAGTTTGCTTGTGCTTCCAGAAGAGCTTCGGCAAATGGCGAAATTGGAACAGTCCACCGTTCATTTGAATGTGCTTGCCGCTTCGCGCTTGGTGACTGAAGCCGTAATCAAATACCAGCGATTTGACAAAAAACTGAAAATCGAATTCACGCAAAACGAGGAAACCGAACTTTTCGACATTTGCATAACGACGCGGCTTTTTTATCGGAATGAAAATGAAAACGACGGCACTTCAGTCACGACGGAAAAAATTTTTCTTGCAGTTCCGAACATCGCAAAATTTCGAGGACGAAATTCGATTACGCTGAAAGAAGTGGCGAACGAAAATTTCATTTCGCTTCTAGGCTCGAAGCAATTGCGCGCGATTTGCGACAAATATTGCCAGGCGGCGGGAATCAAACCGAACATAATTTTTGAAAGTGACAGTCCCGAAGCAGTGAAAAAAATGATTGGTGCGAACATCGGCATTGGATTTTGGCCGCATTTCAGTTGGGGACGGCTCGATGCAAAAAATGTTCGGCTTTTGGAAATTTCCGAGCCGAATTGCAATCGCGACATTCTCATCACTTACAAGAAGAACAAAGTGGACAATGCGCGTGTTGAAAAATTTTACAATTTTTTGACGGAATATTTTAAGAAGAGCGCGGATTTGTAGGCGACTGGCGTATAACCTTGTGCGTTGTGAAAAAATCAAAATTTAAATGTAGCGGCTGAAATATTGCCGCTTTGTTTAATACGAGTTTTCGTTTTGCTAAAAACTCGCTTATGTACTGTCATTTCTCGTTTCACTGTAACTTTTGCAACAGTTCGAAAGTTGTTCCCGCAAAGAGTCGCAAGGCGAAGTTTCTAGCGCACTTTCTTCACTATTGAAAATTAAGGAGTGAAATGCTAGAATGAAATATGCTTACAAAATACTTGGCGATTTTTTTCATTTCGATGGTTCCGCTCGTCGAATTGCGCGGCGCGATTCCTGTTTCCCAATTTTGGGAACTGCCGCTTGTTCCTTCTTACATTATATGCATTGTCGGAAACATGCTTCCCGTGCCGGTGATTTATCTTTTTGCGCGGCGTTTTTTGGAATGGGGGCAGGACAAAAAATTGATTGGCGGAATATGCCGATTTTTTTTGACGAAAGGGGCGGGCGCGCGGGAAAAGCTTGAGGCAAAAGCGGGCAATGGGCTTTTTATCGCTCTTATGCTTTTTGTCGGAATTCCCCTCCCCGGAACTGGCGCGTGGACTGGAACACTCGCGGCGAGCCTTTTAGGAATGAGTTTCAAAAAAACCGTGGCGGCCGTGATGTGCGGAGTCGTGATTGCGGGCGTGATTATGATGCTGGCAAGCCTCGGCGTTTTGGGGGCGGCGGGCGCGATTTTCACGAAATAAAAAATTGTCTTTTTATTTATGCGAGATTTCGCTTTATTTGTTTTGTGAAACATTCGCGTTGTTGGTTTTAATACGAATTTCTGTGAAAACTCGTATATTTGCCGTCGTTTCCGCTTGAAACGTCGTGCTGTGCGCTTCATTAAAAAATAATAAATGCTAAAACTTGTCAGCGAGAATTTTCTGGTAATCTGCTTTGCTTTCCGCGTGGACAATTTTTTGCCGAAGTTCCGCGCCGCCTGAAATTCCTTTGGAGTAAGCGCAAAACCGTTTCCGCATTTCGCGGCAAGCAGTGGCTTCTCCGATGTCGGCGGCGAGCAAATCCAATTCTTCAAAGGCGGCGACAAATTTTTCTGCGGCAGGAATTTCTTCGAATGCGCCTGTTTCCAAAAGTTCGCGAGTCTGCCTAAAAATAAATGGGTGTCCCATCGCTCCCCGTGCGAACATCACGCCGTCGCAGCCTGTTTGCTCGAGCATGTTTTTCGCGTCCTGCGGCGAGAAAATGTCGCCGCTTCCGAAAACAGGAATGCTTCCCGCCACGAATTCCACGAGTTGCGCTAAAATATCCCAATCGGCTTTGCCCTCATAGCCTTGTGCCCTCGTGCGAGGATGAATCGTGATTGCGCCAACGCCCGCTTCCACTGCGGCGGCGGCAGCTTCCCGCCAAGTCAAATTCTGCGCGTCCCAGCCTGAACGGATTTTTACGCTGACGGGAATTTTAAGAGGCGCGGGCTTTCCGCCGAATGTCGGACGCTCGCCTTCAAATTCCGAAACCGCCTTTACGACCGCGCTCGCGATTTTGAAAAGCTTTTCGGGATTTCGCGTAAGTTCCGCGCCCGCTCCGCTTTTTATGATTTTCGGGACGGGGCATCCGCAGTTTATGTCGATGAGTTCGCACGAAGTTTTTTGCAAGACAATCCGCGCGCCTTCCGCCACGACATCTTCATTTCCGCCGAAAATCTGCACAGCATACGCACTTTCGTTCGGCGCGCGCTCCATCAAGCCTTGCGTTTTTTTCGAATCTCGCGTGAGCGCTTCCATCGAAACCATCTCGGTATATTCAAAGCAGCTTCCGCCCTTGACGCAAACGCTTCGAAAAGCGCGGTCACTGTAGCCGGCTACCGGCGCGAGAAAAAGATTCCCCGGCAGAGAAAGATTTCCGATTTTTACAGGATGAAAAAGCGACATTTTAATTTTCGTTTTCGGCGAATTCTGTCGTAACGTTGCGACTTGGACTCATTCCGGAAGCTTGAAAATCTTGCAGCTGTTTTTCCAAAGTTGCGCGCTCAATTCTTCCAAATCCATTTCCAACATTTCCGCGAGGAATTTCGCCGTCGAAGGCAAATATTTTGGCATCGTGCGCTTTTTTTCGCGGAATTCCGCCGGAATCATAAACGGACTTTCCGTTTCAATCAAAATCCGTTCCACCGGAATGTTGAGGACAGTTTCGTGCAAATTACGCGCGTTCCGATAAGTCAAATTTCCGGCAAAAGAAAAATAAATGTTGAGATTTGCGTCGAGACATTTTTTCGCGTAAGCGGCATCCTCGGAATAGCAATGCAAAATCGCGCCGGAATCCGGAATTCGCTGGCTCAAAATGTCGAAAATGTCCTTTCCCGCATCGCGATTGTGGATGACTACGGGCAAATTGTGCTTTTGCGCCAATTCAAGCTGCGTGATGAACATTTCGATTTGGGAACGCTTGTCGCCGAATTGCTTGAAATAATCCAAGCCCGTTTCGCCAATCGCCACGACATTCGGCAATTTCACGCTTTCTTCAATCGTGCGAATCCAGTCTTTGCCCGGATTCACGACTTCGGCGGGAGCGACTCCGACCGCGTGATAAATTCCCGAAATCGACTTCAAATTCGGATACACTTTCGCAAAATCATGGAGAGAATTATTGATGCTGACAATTCGCGTCACTCCGGCGACTTTCGCCTGCTGGATTACGCGCAATTGCTCAATCGGGTCATCATAAATCAGCCCGATGTGGGCGTGAGTATCAAAAAACTGCATGGCATTTTCCTGTGAGCCACAGTAAAGTGGCGAAAATAATAATAACCTTATGGATAAGTGTGGGTATTTCTATGCCGACACTTACTTTTTTCTGAGTTTCTATCGTTATCTAAAATAATAGCACGGTTTCGGTTTTTTGTCAAATAAAATATTCCTTAATTTTCAGCAACGAAGAAAGTATCAACTTTCGAGTTGCTGAAAAAGTCGTTTCGCAGTGAAACAAGAAACGACAGTAAATAGACGAGTTTGTGAAACAAACTCGGATTAAACTCAGCAACGCCATTTCAGTTGCTGAGTTTAAATGTTCTTTAATTTTTCAACAATGAAAAAATTTCAACTTTTTCATTGTTGAAACCGCGCTTTCGCAATGAGCGCACGGTTTCAAGCGGAAGTTGCGATAAATGGCGAGTTTTTACGCAAGCCTTTGGTTTGCTATCAAGTTTTCGCAGAAAACGCAGGTTTAAAACTGGTGGCAGTATTTCAGGCACCAATTTTAAACCTTACGGCGCGGTCTTAATAATTTTCCGCCTTGAGCTGGAAGTACGCTTTGGGATGGTCGCAAACTGGGCAAACATCTGGAGCTTCTTTTCCAACGCAAATGTGACCGCAATTTCGGCATTGCCAAATTTTTTCGCCGTCCCTGCTGAAAACCAATTCGTTGGTCACATTGTCGAGCAATTTTTTGTATCGCTCTTCGTGCTCCTTTTCCACTTTTGCCACGGCTTCGAATTTCTTCGCGATAGCCTCGAAGCCTTCCTCTCGCGCGGTTTTGGCGAATTCGGCGTACATGGTCGTCCATTCATAATTTTCGCCCGCCGCCGCATCCTTGAGATTTTCTTTTGTGGAGCCGATTCCGCCATTCAGCAGTTTGAACCACATTTTCGCGTGCTCTTTTTCGTTTTCCGCAGTTTCCAAGAAAATCGCGGCAATCTGTTCGAATCCGTCCTTTTTCGCCTTGCTTGCAAAATACGTGTACTTGTTGCGCGCTTGAGATTCGCCCGCAAACGCCGTCTGCAAATTCGCTTCAGTTTTTGAACCTTTCAATTCCATAATTTCCTCCTGTGAAATGGATATAAAATAAGATAACGCTTTTTTCAAAAAAAATCAATAGTCGACTTTAGCACGAAAAAATTTCCAATTTTTCTAATTGTATTTTTTGAAGCCCCTTGCGGAAGCGAAACAATGCAGATTGTCGCATCGCGAAAGCGATGACGTGAAATAAATTTCCGCCGGCAAAACAACACGAAGTGGCGCACACGAAACACAAGTCGCGCACCTCGCGTCAAAAAACCGCGTCGCAAAAAAATCGCCGCAAAACAAAAATAGAAGCAATCTGTACAGATATTCGCGAACGCAGAGAGTTTTTGGCGCAAAATCCGCGCGAAAAAATCGATATTGTGCGATTTCAAGTGTAATAAATTCAAGATACATAATATTGAAAATCTCTCATTTGAAAGCGAATAATAGTAGAATTTGATGATTTCCCATAAAAAATTTTGAAAAAAAGTAAAAAAAATTTAATTTTTTTTTAAAAAACGCTTGACAGTTTTTTCATTGTGTGTTATAGTCTCTTTTACCGTTTGAGAAATTGAGCGTGTTCATTGATATAGACAGGGAAGGGAAAAAACGCGGGGCGACCCGCGATAGACGACGGACAATAGACCTATTTTTGGTAAAGCCGAGGTCTCTAAATATGCGGCGTACCAATTTCACAGGATTTCACCGCCCTTAGGGGCGTTGATTGAATAATGGAGAGTTTGATCCTGGCTCAGAACGAACGCTGGCGGCGCGTCTTAAGCATGCAAGTCGAGCGGGACTCGGGGGCTTGCCCCCGACGAGAGCGGCGGACTGGTGAGTAACGCGTGGGCGACGCGCCCCCCGGACGGGGACAGCCCCGGGAAACCGGGGGTAATACCGGATGAGGCCGCGGGGACGGAATGCCCCGCGGGGAAAGGCGGCCTAGGCCGCGCCGGGGGAGCGGCCCGCGTCCCATCAGCTTGTTGGCGGGGTAACGGCCCACCAAGGCTACGACGGGTAGCCGGCCTGAGAGGGCGGACGGCCACATTGGGACTGAGACACGGCCCAGACTCCTGCGGGAGGCAGCAGTAGGGATATTCCGCAATGGGCGGAAGCCCGACGGAGCGACGCCGCGTGGACGAGGAAGGCCGGAAGGTTGCAGAGTCCT